>Ga0099822_1000288_pt1 | contig 42253 bp, 21 predicted proteins | sample CowpeawhiteBW_FD_76839 | JGI IMG/M metagenome (GOLD analysis project Ga0099822, IMG submission 76839) | Root nodule microbial communities of legume samples collected from California USA - Cow pea white BW | ecosystem: Host-associated > Plants > Roots > Nodule | place: USA: California | collected... | reverse complement strand
TGTTTATGATTGGTGTTTGTGTTGTGGGTTATGCTATGTAATATATATTTTTTTTTTTTTATTTTTTTTTTACCTTTGGGGAGTTTTTTTTTTTTTTTTTCCCATAGATTCTAATAGTGGAAAAATTACACAAAATTGAACTGGGCATCTTCCATGACTTCAAGTCAACTTATGAATTATTCGGATAAATTTTTCCATAAACACTTGATGATAAGAAAATAGGAAATAAACTTCTTCTCTAAGTTAAAATTAATCTTCGAATTTGGATTTAGGACTTAATTCAATCCTTAAGATAAACATTGTCTCCACTTATTTATTTTAATTTGACCGTATCAGTGAGACCTAAACAATCATTCTTGAGGTTGTAATTAAGGTTAGGTTTAAGTTAAAAATTAGGTTTTGGTGAAACTAATATGAGAAGTTTTTTACAATTTAGTTTATGGATAAGTTAATTTTGATTCTGGGAGAAAATCATTTCATTTTTTTCTTTTTATTAGAGAAATTTATCCAAACAGATCCTTGTGCCCTGCTTTTACTGAGTATGTCTCATTTAAATTTTTCAAAAAGTCCAGTTACATAGTTGATTTCAATTTACAAGAGAAGTTCCTTTCATTTTACCATCTGTTTTTTTTTTTTCTGCTATAAATGCTTATGGAGGAGTTTAGGGTCTAACTTCACACTATGTACTTATTGTTATTATTGTTGTTGTTCATGGTAGGATTGACAAGTCAATGGAAGGTCTTAAACATAAGTTGGAGACTGCTTACAAAGCTTCTGGTGGAAGAAAAGTCAATTTAATATCGCATTCCATGGGAGGAATTATGATCTTGTGTTTCATGTCGCTTCACAGAGATGTGTGCATAATTTTTCTCCATGACCTCTTAAAACGGTTGTGATATGTATATATAGGGAGGGAACTTATAAAGTAACTAGTGATTGTTTTCATTTTTCCTTGGCAGGTGTTTACAAAATATGTGAATAAATGGATTTGCTTGGCTTGCCCTTTCCAAGGTGATTCCTTTGCCGTTGTGTGTTTTCCTTTCTTTTGGACCCTGTTCTTTTCGGTAAACTGCAGTCATTTGTATTGGTCTACGATATAAAATTTAAAAACAATAAGTTTGCTGAATATAAACTTTCCCTATAACATATGTTGAGTTTCAGAGAGAGAAGTTTCTGTAATCAATGAAAACAAATTCACTGCCGAAGAATTTCTGAGCTACATCAGGTTTATATAATTAGTGACATTAGCTTCTAACAGAAGGTACTAACAGAATCTAACTAACTCTTGGTTAGTTAGAGAATTCAACTGTCATAGAAGCTACTAAATTACTACTGAATATGTAAAGTAAACTTGTGGAGTAAAAATATGCCCCCACTACCCTGCAAGCTCATGAGGGGTGAGAAACATGCAAATCAACCACCTTGAGCTTGGACTGATGAGCGCAAAACCAAAAGGGAGAGAGAGATTTAGTGAGAATATTTGCACATTGATCAAGGTTTGACACATGAACGGAACCATAAGAAGCTTGAGGACAAAATTCTCATGAATGAAAAATAAGTCCAATACCATATGATATAAGTCAATGTGAAACTCATAAGATGAATTTGAAATAAATTCTTAACAGCGTGTAATCTATGGACTACCTGCTATTCTACAAATTTTTTGCAACTACTTAATTCTAATTATCTACTATTTGTATTCAAATGGATGTTTTCATCTCATTGATTTGATTATCATGGGCCCCATTAAAGTACATAACTTTATGTCTCTGTTCTTTATGAGGAACTTGATTTTTTTCTGACATTTTTCCACGCACTGGATTGAAATAAACACTTAGCCATGATTCTCTTCCAACTTTAGTTACCAAGAAAAACAAGTCTCTTTTCTTGTCGAGCTTTTTTAACTATGGACCCACTATAAATATATTGATGTGATGAAAGTTTTAGAAAAATGTGCAACTATGAATATATCGAATATTGTCAATGCTCGGCATCACAACTGCAAAGAGCTTAGGATACTTTTTGTTTATATGCATCTATTTCCATTTTCCCAGATGCCTTAAACCATCCATGCTTGAATATGAATTCCACATGAACAGGAGCCCCAGGGTGCATCAATGATTCTTTATTAACTGGATTAGAGTTTGTTGATGGCTTTCAAAGCTACTTTTTTGTTAAAAGGTGGACTATGCATCAATTGGTAAATTCTTGTTCCCAAGTAATTAGTTCAGTCACCATCTTTGAATTGAATTTTGACTGTTGGGAAAAATATATTTTTCCGAGGACAGATTTTCATTATATTTTTAAAATTTTAAATCAGGGCCTGTGGGTGTGGTCCAGTTCAAATGAACTGCCTTTTCAAAGGAATGGATTGGATTGTGACTTACCTTTGAATCCTTTGGAACTAGTGGATATGAGCTACATACGGGACAGAATGACTGAGGGGTGCTGGAGTTGTTTTCTGCTATGAAGCTTGTAATGGATAAGACCATTACCCATGTATACACTTTCACACTTTCTCCGAGTACTTCTCACTACAATTAAGTATTCTGACTTAGCTATTGAAGGCTCCACAGTGTCGAACCTCTCTGGCACCCATTACAGTGATTGACTGATGTCTGCAGCTCATATCTATTAGTTCTTCAGATCAAAAGCCTGGTCACAGTCCTATTCATTCATTTGAGAATAGTCACAATTTTCTTACTCCGTGTAACATGCTGTAAAACGGCTAAGTTTTTTGGAATGATCTTTCTTACACATTAGCTAGTGGAGTGTCCATCAGTCTATGAAATGTTGGCAAATCCATCTTATGGATGGAAAAAGCAGCCAGAAATTCTAGTCTGGCGAAAGCATACAAAGGACGGGGACAATAACACCAATTTGGAATCTTATGGACCAACCCAGAGTATATCTTTATTTGAAGAAGCACTGCGGAATAATGAGGTAATCTATTTGAACTTTTCTTTAGGTTGATGAATCTAAGGTGTGTGGGCATATATACTTTAAAATGTTCAAGCTTTGATTTTTCTTTTATGATTACTATGTAATTTGTTGGTATATATTAATATTCTGTTTGTGGTTAGACTTATTGTATTCTTGAGGCTTTTTCTTTCACGTTTCTTCTCGTATCCTTTTTTCTGGTTTTGGAGGATAACTTATTCTCCCTTAGTTTTAGTTATCCCTTTCTTTATATATATATATATATATATATATATATATATATATATATATATATATATATTTTTTTTTTTTCTGTAGAAGAATCAGCATTTCAAACTATATCATCCATGATCACACTTTTCTTTTATATTGTAAAAGAAATGTTATTAAGGGGATTTTAGTGATCACTAAATCTGATTTATAGATATATTACTGCATCAATTATTAAGGTGTTTTTGGCCTAATGGCTAATTCCTTAGAGTCAGAAGTCAAGTTCTTGAGTTAAGCTCCTAACCATCTTGTGACATAGCACTTCATGAGCTGCTATGCCACATTGACGTGTACTGGTTGACCCACCTAGGCTCTGCAGTTTCTTTGACTGGTTCTGAAAAACCCAGCCTATTTGCATTTTCTTTGACCTGTTATGACCAATTGCGGTTATTAGATAAGAACTGAGCAGACCTTGGATGAGTTCCGGGGTCAATCAGGAAAACTGGTTGTTTTGATCTGGTCCTGTTCTCAGAACACTGGTTGTATCTCACGTGACCTCTCTTTAAAGGAAGATCTAAAGTCAGCATGACGTCTATTGCTTAGTAAGCTAAACAAATGTCATCATGCAAGTTTTATCTCTAATGCCAAGTGAAAATGATTGTGCTAGTCATGAAAACCATTCAATATGACAGATGTTATCTTTCCTTTTCTGATACAAAAAATGATTCCTCGTGCAATTTTCCTTTTGCTTGTACCAAGGACTTATGGGTGTTATTTTTGCAGCTAAGCTATAATGGGAAAACGATACGGCTTCCCTTTAACTTTGATATACTTGACTGGGCTATTAAAACACGACAACTTATCGCAAATGCTAAATTGCCAGATGGAGTCAGCTTCTATAACATTTACGGGACATCGTTGGACACACCTTTTGATGTTTGGTATGTGACTAAATTGTTGTTGGAAAATAGTACATCTATAAACCAGAAGCATTAATTTAGGTTGAGAGATAAGAAAATTGGTTTAAACTGGATACTTTGATGTTGGAATGTTTATTCTCCCTACATCTTTGATCTGAATTATATAAAGCCCCATAATCAGTTTCTTTTTATTATTAAAGTTTAAACCCTTTTTCATATTTTGGTCTACATAAGGAGAATCTTGTCAATAGAATTTGAGCTTCACAAGAAGGATAATATTATCCTCATGACAGTTTAGATGAAATTTCCACTTCTCGATATTCGAAGGTTTCTATACTATCTTTGCTTCTGACATGTCCTGATTTTCGGGCTTAATGCAGTTATGGTTCGGAAGATTCTCCAATTGAGGACTTATCCGAAATTTGCCACACAATGGTGAGTCACTTAAATCTCTTACATGCCAAAAAGGAAGACCGCTAACGAGAGTCTTCTATCTTGATTCTTTAAAAAGACTTCATTTGTTCTTCATCGTTTTATTATATTCATCGTTTTATTATATCTTTACTGAGAGGCTAGTATTTGTCATAAATCCTAAAAAGGGCCGGCTACTGCTTTTGCAGCTCCTTCCATATATTTAGTTGGAGAGAAATGTGCATATTTTAGAAGGATGTATCTTTTTCCCTCTCATTGTTATAATTCATGTTAGTTTCAAGAAAATATCTACAACTGGTGTGAAAGATATTAGAAATTGTACTTATTTTTTTTCCATTTTGACTCTGCATTTTGTTTTTCTTTCTGTTCCTAGGATATAATTCCTGTCTTGCTGATAATACGTTGCTGTGTCTGTGCATGCATGTATTAAGAAATTTTCTCGTCTATGTTTTTTTCAGCCACTATATTCTTATGTGGATGGGGATGGAACAGTTCCTACTGAATCTGCGAAGGTACTCTCTCCAATCTTTCTGTATTCTGTAGAACACTTACCTCTAGCCACATTGAAATTTTTGTAAACTGCTTTTAGCCTAGCTGTAATGCCTTCAAGGTAATTATTTGCTACCTTTTGAAAGATAGATGCATATGGAAGTAGTCCAAATAGAAGGGCATTTGTTTGAACTATGTGATGCTCTCTTAATATAGTACTTCCAAATTTATCTTCTGATAGCAAACTTGTAATGTAGTAAACAAAAAATAATACATAGCTTCTTAGTATTGATTTGTGGAGTTCTTGTGTTTTGATATTACAGGCTGATGGACTGAAAGCCACCGAAAGGGTGGGAGTTGGTGCTTCTCATCGTGGAATATTACGAGATGAGACAGTATTTCAACATATTCAAAAATGGTTGGGTGTTGAACCAATGGTTAGCAAGCAATCTAAAACATCTAAAGTTGCAGATGCTGGTCGAATCGTGCCTATGGTTCTATAACTTGCTACTTTCGTTCCTCATTTACCAAAAGAAAATTCCATTCCTTGCTTTACTTTTTCTTTTTTTTTTAAGAAAAAGGAAAAGAGGCTTAGAAAGACTTAAAGTGCAATAAATAATTTGGCGAATGTTCAGGTAATCTAGTGTAATTTCATTGTAAACGTTAGGGTAAATGGCCCATGTGATTCTTAAATGTGACATGCTATCTATTTAATTATTGAAAGAACAAAATATTTACTTTACTCTGGGCCTGTATATGTAAAAAATAATGTAATTAATCTTTATTGTTAATTATTTTAATATTATTCTGTCATTAAAATATAATGTCAAGAACTATTTTGTAATAGAACTATGACATTATGGAGCAATTTGAATTTTTTATACATTTAAGAATTCTTGGATTTTTTTTGGGAGCCCTACAAAATAACAATTTGCAACAGTTTTAGAAACATTGAGGACTCAACTTTCATTTTACATAATCAAAGAAGTTGACAAAAAATAGTTGAGACTTGTTTGAAAATTTTAAAATAGTTCGTGATTCAACAAAATACCTAAACCTTAAAATATATGTCCATACAACGTTATTATTTTATCTGTGTTTGTAGCTCGGGAGTTAATGATGTCCATGACGGGCCCTTGATTTTATCGTGTCTTTGGAAGATAGACCATTTCTTTCTGCACCACCATACTTTTCATGTGCATTTTCATGGTGTGGTTAAAAGATCAAACTATTCTCTTGTTGCAGCCTCTTTCGTTGCCACTATCCTTGTCATGTATTGTGTCATGGATGAATTCAAGAAGAAAAGTGTTCTAGATTATGTTCAGCAAAAACAAAAAACAAAACAAAAAGTCTTTCGAATTGTATAATTTACAAAACATTTTAAGAGAATGTGCTATCCAAAAGCTTTTTCTCATGCAAAGAATGAATTATGGATGTATAATCTCAAAGTAAAAAAAATTCGGATTACATAATTCACAAGTTAAAAATGACTCCTAAATAAAACAATTTAGAAATTTTTTTCATATAAAAAATGAATTTTAGATTCTAGAAATAAAAAAAAAACTTTTGGATTGTACAATCCAAAAATAAATAAATATAAAATATACAATATCAAATTTATTTTCTAAAATAAAATTTTCCAAATTATATAATCTGAAAATTTTTGCATTTATTTGAATGCAGGAGGGAAAATGTGAAATGTAAAAAAATCTCTTAAAAGATAAAGATCATTATCCCGTTGTATAAGGTTTGAATTGACCAAATATAAAAGATTATGACATTGAATAGAACAATATGTAGATCTAAAATTCCCTCAAACACTTTTACACTATTTGAAGCTTATACTACACTTCACTTAACAAGAACATTTCACATCCAAGCTTTAATTATATAAACCTTCAAGGTTAATACATTGAGAACTTGACTATTGGCAATCGTGTGACTCCTTGATATTTCAACAAATTCCTTGGCACAAGAATCCAAAGGAATTGTAAAGGGATGAGATTAGAGGTTCAAGATGTATCATTTAATTTCATTTAACAACAAAAAAATTTACAATTATGAAATTTATTCTTTCAAATTTCACATAACAAAATAGGCTAGTAAAGACATGTATTTAATTTGTAGTGTTAGGGATCAACACTTGAACATATCCCTATATCCCTTTAACAACAAACTAAATATCCTTCCTTCCACTTTCATCAACGAACTTGTATTAAAGAACACTCAAACACTAAAAATAAGTGTTATTTTGTATCTGTCCTTATAGGTGCTAATCAAACCACAAAAACTAAGAGCACCATTCACATTAACTCTGTTATGCCTATTTAAAGAAAGAGTTGACATGTGATTGGGCATAAACACCCGTCAGAATAAAAGAAAGTAGTTGTACTTATTTGTGATCCCCAAACTCAAGCTCTAGTTTAAGCTAACATAACAACTTCATCCTCATCAATTTTTTGTGTTTTTAAGTATAACATTATATGATTCCAAATACCCCAAACAATATTACATGCATCACCACACCTGATTATATTTATTGCTAAGTTCAACAAGTTTAAATTAGCTAAAGTATATTTTTACATTATGATAGTAAATAGAGATCCTCTTATCCAAAATTATTATTTGTGTTGCTACTTTACAAGTAAATAATAAATGACTCACACTCTCATCGATATTATTAGGCATAACACAATTACTATTTCTTGATCGTACTCATCTATTTTTTAAATTAGTATTTGTCGCTGCTTTATTGGTAATTACTCTCCATACACAATTTTGAATTGATGGCAAACCTTTAGTTTTCCTAAACATGTTATTTCTAAATTCTTCAAGAGTGCTATTTTCGCACAATAATTTTTTATAAGTCAATTTCACACTTTTCTTATGTTTAAAATTAAGTAACATTTTCTTTGATTATATAATTTTATTATGAATATGTAATTCTAATATTTTAAATTATATAATCTAATATTTTATTTCAAAATACGTAATATCAACGTTCTAGATTATATAATGTAAAAGGTATTCTTCTAGAATCTAAAATGTATTCTGATTATAATATGATAAAAAACATATTAGTAAATTTTATTTATATTCGTAAAGTGGAAGAAGAAAGTGCAGGGATAAAGGAAGAAATAGCTTTGAAATTATACAGTACAAAATATATTTCAAGATTTTGCAATTAAAAAATCTAAAGCATGAACAATTTAGACTTTTCCAATATTCTTTTGGAGTGCATAGTGGGTACATAAAGAAATTAGGAGAGTAGTCGAAGAAATAACCTCAAACTTGGGCCTTTTTTTTCATTGAAACATCTCACAAAAATAGTTTTTATTGGGTTTCTTTTACTGCAACATGAGTTTAAAAGATAGCACTATATACTTGTAGTCCAGTTCAAATAAAGTTTTTTTATTTTATTTTATGACTATTTTACCTTTATAATATGTTGTCAAATAAATGTAATTTGTATCAAAATATCATTTTTTATGTTGCTAATAGAGATATAGAAATTTATGTTTAAAAGTGTGGTATCCTAGTCTTGGCTATTTTCCCAAATTTATGTGCATCATAAATATATCTATATTTTAAGTGAAAAAACATTAAATTGGTTTAAAGATGAATATTTATAAAAGTGTTTCACAAGGCAAAGAGAGGAACAATGTTATTCATTGTTTTGGGACAGAAGTAATGTATGCAAAGTTGAAGAAGAGTAAAAAGGGTAGCGTTGCATGTGGGTGTTGGTCAATGTTTCTTGATGGATCTTGTGCTATTGCTTCTTCATGTTCATCTTATTTGGTGGCCAAGCATGCTTCATACTAAACAAATGAAACAAAATTGGTGAATCTATTATTGTTTTTGAGCTGAAATATTGCTTATCTCAAACACTTTGGGAAGTGTTACAATTGTTTTCCCCTAGCGAGGTTGATTGTGGTATTCTTGAGAGGACAAGGATTAGACTATGTAGATATTCATTACGATTGGGACACATTGTTGGAAGTGTGAATAGTAAATTGATGAAGCTCAACAAACTATGCAATTATTTAACCATTTGGTTCATGTGATTGTGAGTCATTGCCATTAGTAAGTTTTTCATTTTATTCTGATCTCAAGTTCATTGAGCGATATAGTTAGAATTAATCACCATATTCAAGATATTGTCCGTTTTAAAGTTTAAGAGTTTTGTTACGGTTTTATTCTTAAAAGACGCATTAGAAGATAGAAAAAAGGAAAAATATTTAAAACGTGATTGACCTCGATTCTTAAGGGACATGGTTGAGAATTTTGTCACGGTTTTATTTTTAAAAGACACATCAGAAGATAGAAAGAGGAAGAACGTTTAAAACGTGATTGATCTCGACTCTTGAGGGACATGGTTATTTTAGTCACCGTGCACATTATTAGTATTAAAAAATTTATTTCATCAATGTTTTAAGTAGTTGTTGATTTGTGATAGATGCCATTCAATAATTACAACTTTCTTATTTCGGTCACTAACTTTGGTAACCTATTTTTTGTATAAATAAGTAAAATAAAATGAAGGGATTAATTCATTTATAGAAAAATATTGATAAGAAGCAAAAGAAAAAAAAAATGGTGTGTCTAAGAAGTAAATTTGAATATTGTAACGAAGAATTGCTTTGTATTTTTGCTTAATGTTAAGATTTGATTAAGAAATAGTTATTAATTAGGGTTGGGTTGGGTCCACATATGGTGAATATTTTATTATTATATAAAGAATGTTGATAAATAGTGGAAGGAAGGGTAGGTAGTCAAAGTCAAAAAAGTTGAAATCCCAAACAGAGTTTCCACAAGCACAAAGCTAGGGCATTGGATTTGATAAATTAATAAAAGCCCCAAGAAAAAGACATGAATGAGCATTCCTAGAGCTTGTTAGCTTACGATAGGATTCTATTTGAGAAGTTAGACACAGACGCACATGCATGAAGCATGCAATTTTTTAATATTCGACTATTCCAACCCAAATCCCATAATCTCTTCTTCACTTCCAACATCATAAACCCTTTTAACTTCAATAAACAAAACTTAATCTTTAACACTCAAAATTAACTTGCTTACTTATTGTCTCCATTCTAAAATTTAATAGAATATGTTAAAATATTTCAAAAATTTAACCTTACAAAACTGATTTGTAAAGTAGGATTACACTCACTTAAGATTAGATATTAATAGGCGGTATGATAATGGTCTGATAATAAATAACATGATAAATCTAACAAATAATAAATATTGTTGATTAAGATATATTTGAATGTTCTGACACCATCTTAAGAAAGTAACTTTAAATCTATCTTAATTTTACAAAATTAATTTATAAGGTAAGGTTCACCATTTATTTATATATTAAAAATTTATTTTATTATTTTAAGTCGATGCGAGATTTTACCAAAAAAAAAATATGTAAAGCAAATTAACAAAAAAAACTTTCAATCATTGTGAGGCTACATATAACTTTTGTTGATGAAAAATGTAGTAGTAAAACACACTTTTTTCTTATTCACTCTTTGGAATATAATGAACATTGTATAAATTTTGTGGAAGTTCTCATTAAATAACCCAAAATTATGCACTTTATTCAACGAGACTCGTATAAAACTTATTAAATAAAAGAAGTATGTATGAACAAAGCATTAAAAAAATGTCTTGCCAACACTATTTTAGTTGCTTTTTTAGTAAAAGACAAAAGTTCAAGCTAAAGATGTCACTAGCTATATATTGTTCAAGTCCAACAATATCCCATACCCAAAAAGCATGAAAATAGCTTAAAAAAATGGAGGCTTTAAGTCCTCCTGAGGTTAAATAGGAACCTCTCTGGGCCCCTAATTTGGTGCTTCCATCACTCACCCACTAAAGCCATGCAGTGGGGTCAAAACCTAAAGGATTGAGTTAGCAAGTGATGTTATGAATATTAATCATACATGCATGCAATTACTAAGACACTAAAAAAATCAAATTTTTTTCAAAAAACAACTACAAGTTTACATCTTTTTTCTGAAAAAGGTTAATTTGAAGCATTAATGTAAAAATGAGTATGAAAGAACATGGTGGGTAATTGAAAGTTGGTTTAGGGTTAAAGGTAATTAGGTTTATAGAGATGAAAAGTGAGTAGTGTAATAAATAGAGAGATAAAGCATGGGAACAAAAAGTAAGGAAAAGGATTGCGACCCACTACACTAGTAGATGCTACAACACTTTAACAAAGTTCACTTTTCTTGGAAATCTCTTTGATGAAGAAGGGGCAGTGTTTGTGCATGGATAAGGGTGAAAATAATCTGCAACAACCACAGAAATCATTCATTAAATAATATTAGGTTTTCTTTCCGAGGAGGCACGGGTACTCCGCTGATTTCTCCGATGAATTTCGATTTCCCTCATTGTTGTTTCCTTCTTCACTTGTTTTCATGCCATTTTTTTCACTTATTATTCAACTCTTCTTATTATATTCCATTCATCATTTTTATCACCCTCACCACCACTACTGCAACAATCACAAACAAACAAACAACCAGTGAAAAAATCCCAAATAAAAAAGACAGATTCACTTTGTTCTTTTCTCATTCAAAACAGCCCTAGCTATGTAAAACCTTCAATAAACTAAGCTTTTAAACAACGTTGTTTTTCCACTCTCACATTGTCTTTCACCATTTTCTTTCATAAATCATTTCTGCTTCATTAACTTTAAACAGTTAGAGTATGAATAATAATCAAGTTCGTTTTATATACATGCATGTGATGTGCTTAAAATACAAAACTTTAGTTTTTATACTCAATGTCTCACTTTATTCCCATTGCATCATTTTGTTGACATTCCTCTATTTCCGAATAGTTAAACAAGAACATACGCGTTTATATGAAGATAGTAATGAGGAGCAAAATACTTTTCATATTGGTCATTCCATATGAAATTGTGAAGAAAAAACTAGTGCCAAGCATATACATTGATGAAAAGAAAACTCCACCCTTTGTATGATCCTTGTTATTCCAGAATTACAAAACCCGGTGAAAAAAAAAAAAGAAAAGAAAAAAAGCATCCCAATGATCTATCTGTCCACATGTTAATCACCAAAATTCACAGCAAAATGGTTCTGCCATGACTAAACTAGATTTTACTTAGACCAGACCCTAGTGAAGAACTAAGGATCTTCACAAGTTAGAGATGATGAAAGAAACACTATATTAATTCTCATCTTCAAAAGGTGCAAGGAGGAAGAAGAAAGTCAGAAATATATGCATCATTGTCATCATCATCATCATCATCACCTTGGTGTGACTCAAACTTCTCCCCAGTTTTCCACCTATTCATGCAATAACGAGAAGGGTGGAGCACCATGGCAGAGAGACCTAGGTGCAAGAGTTGGAATTCCAGTTGGAACCCAAGTGTTGCATGCAGAACCTTGATCTACAGAACCTGATTGCTGTTGAGAAAGATAATACAAGTTCCTTGCATGTGCATGATAAGCATCATTAGATCCATAAACACTTTCATAATCACCAAATCTTTGATTACTGTGATCACCCTCACTTGCAACAACAGTACCAGTTCCCAGAGGCATCACATAGCCCCCACCACCACCTCCATAACCATCGTAAACCACCGAGTTCGATGAAGAGCTATTGTCAATGGAAGCAGAATCCATGTTCATCATAGGGTGCAACACAGAATTTGTGTGGAAAAAGTTGTGCGTGCCGTTACTCCCTAGCTGCAGTTGATGAATATCAGGGTAAGACAAAGGATGAGAGGTATCAGAATTGTCGTGCTGTTCTTGCTTGCACCATAGTCTCTGTCCATAAGGGTAGTGCATGGTGGTGGTGCAAGGTTGAGGTTGGTGGAACGAAAGACCACTGTGCCAGTTATGATGATTTGTTGCTGCTGCTGCTGTTGTTCCTGCGAAATTGTTACTGATACCACCATGAGGTAGGTGAGAGTTCAAGATGGTCGTGCTATGATCCTCTTGGTCTGTTCTATGAGCTTCCACGTTGAGTTCCACCTGTTCCATGTCCTTCAAACGCTTTGCAGCACCACCAATCGGCAAAGTAGTGCTCTCGAGAATGCTCTTCACATCGTATCTGCTCATGTCGAAGTTCGTAACAGCACTCAGTCCTCGGAATTTGATGGCCGCGACATCATAAGCCTCTGCTGCTTCTTCTTGAGTGCCTGAAAATTTTTTTCATCAGTGAAAAACATTGATGCAGTTTCATTGGTTTTGGATCAAATGCATGCACTGCAACTGCAACTGCGTTTATTTCGTCAGTGATCAATGAATGAATGAATACCTTTGAAATTAATGACTCCTATATCATCAAACATGCACATTTACTTTATGAAATTAATATTTCTGCAGATCGTTATTATTAACATTTGGTCACCTGAACGACAATAAATGTGTCTTTAATTTCTTCGTTTTTGTTGCTTCGAGGTGCTGGTGTTCACTTTTTACCTACCTTCTTCTATCTAGTTGTTTCTCATTAGAAACTCCATGGTTAAGTTTTTCAAAGTTCTTCCTTTCAAAAATATATGCACACATAGTGTATCCAACTTACTATAATCATATGCATGCAATCAAAAATTAAATTGGATGAATGAAATTATTCTATGTATATGCATCTTCAAATTTGACCAAATGATTCTAAAATGTAAGCTTACTGAATGTTCCCAAGTAAAGATCCTTGTTGCCTGCAACTCTCCCAATCCTTGCTTGCCATCTACCATGTTGATGGTGTCTGCAATTATTCATATACATTACAATTTTTTTGGTTCTAAATTCAAATACCAAATTATTGCAAATTCTTCAAATAAAAGAAACTGAGCTCTTAAGGGTACATGCTTAAATTAATAATTTTAATTTACCATGGTTTTCACATACTATATAGTAAACTATATATATACCTTGTTACTCCTCGATAAATGGATGCACCGCGAGAAAACCCACTACTCTTCCTGCATCAATGTGATTTTTTTATTGAGAATAACATGGTTTAAAAAATGAATAAAAGTTGTATTTGGTTAGTGGTGACACTTGCAAATACCTTCTCAATGACGCAACGTACTCTTGCCTGGTCATGTGCTTCATTTCTTCCACCTCCTTCTCATAGTGGTTAATCTAAAATGCATTGATTGTTGAGGGAGACATAAAGTATTCCATGTCAAAAAGATTACATCAAGTGATCATGTACACACACATACATAGTTTGCATTATCAGACAAATAACAGTTTCTCCTAGGAAAAGACACATCCCATCAAATGAGGAAACTTTTTTCATTCTACAGGGACACCAACTAAACAATACCATGATGCCATAACTTGTTTCGTTAATACCGATACCAACTTTGTCTAAAGCAGTGTGTGCAAACAACAACAACAACAACATCCTTAATTTAGTAAACATAAACAGGAAAAAAAATGAAAAGTGACAAAAGAAAATCAAGAAATGACAGCTTACTGGGAAATTTGTTGTTGTAGTTGTTCCCCAGTATTTTAGTGCTGCCAAATCATAGGCTCTAGCTGCCTTTTCTTCTTTGTCATAGCCTCCTGAAAGTAGTGACAACAAATGATTACCAATGTTAACGGATTTCATGGTTCTCTTCTTGTTACTTTTGGCAAAAACAATAGTTATAATTTAACATAAGAAGTGTGTATTATTGTACTCACCCAAGTAAACTATGTTGAAGAAAGCCATTGTCCGATAATGGATGTGTAGATGAGGAACACAGATTAACAGTGTCGGTTAGTTTAAACACTAAAAAGACAAAGAAAGAAAAGGAAAAACATTGACAACATTATAAGCATAGAACTAGAACTAGAGGAACATGGTAGATCATTTACCTTGTCTTCCTTTGCGGGTTTGTCCCTCTCTTCTGCAACTATTATCCCACAGATGAGCCTCGTATCTCCCAGTCCACCTATGCCTTCAATCAAGTAAAAACAAAACTGAATAATTTCATCATCATTTCAAAATAAAAAATACTAAAAAAAGGAACTTGTTCCAACAACAATGAAACTGAGTGAAGGAACCTTTTAACTGAGATTTGAAGCAGTGACGAAAGATTTGGGACAGTTAATTTAAAATATAATAATACAGATTTAGATTTATGCTTAGGGTAAATAAAATGAGAAAAATTTAAACCTTGTTACACCACGGTATATAGAAGTTCTTTGTCCAAAGGTGTCAATGGACTTTCTGGGTGCAGATTCAGTGGCTCCTGTTGGGGTGGTGGTGGTGGTGGTATCAAGTGCAGCAGTGGTTGGTGGTGGTTGTTTGTTATCGGAAGAACTCTTTCCATTTTCCACACTTGCAGAGAGAACAGGAAGTGAAGTGTTGGATTGTGAACCAGTACTCATAGAAAGTGAAAGAGTCTGCACACTATTTCCACTGTTCCCACCACTTTCATTGTTGTTGTTGTTGTTTTCCGAGGGTGCCGGTTGGTTCCTCAGCCATGTTTTTATCATGGATAACCCTATGGAGTTACTATTACTTGTGCTACTGCCGCCATTTCCAGCCACTGGCTGAGTTGGAAACATGTATTCTGTCGAGGCTGAGTTACCACCGTAGGTTTGGTCGTGTTCTCCGAACGAATGTCCTCCTAGGAAGTTTTCAAGCTTTGGCTGTTGTTGCTGTTGATGATGTTGATTGTTGTTCATGTTTTGGTCACTGCATGAAGTTCCCAGCAGCAGGTTTTGACTGTTGTAGTTCTCCTTCCAATCTGAGAAAGGAGAAGCAAAGATTAAAAAAGAAAAGAAAAAAAAGAAAACAAACACTTGTATCAATGCGAAGATTCTACTATTTTTCTTCTTGCACCGGTGGAAAATCCAAGAAAAGCAACACATATGGAAGAAAAGTGAAAAGAAAAAAACCTTGAGTGGTGTTGGGAATGTCATTGTTTCTGTGAAATGCTTCATATATGCCATAAGAAGGAAGGTTGAGTAGATGAGGAGTTGAGTCAGAAGTGAGATCAAAACAGTTTCCTGCAACATCAGTGTTCGAGATTCCACCAGGGTTGAAGCCAAAACGAGAAGGTGTTGTTTGAGAGTGATCTTGAGTAGAAGGGTGTTCTTGAGGAGAGAGAGAAAACCCCAACAAGTTCATAGACCCCATGATAATGCTTCTTTCTGATAAATGAATATCACAGAACCTTCTTCAGAGAACTCTTCGGTATATATAGGATGAAAGAAAGAAAGTAGTAGCAGTGTTTGTGCATGTAGAAGAAGAAGAAGCAGTGTATAGTTTTTATATGAAAAGGGTGTGAAGAAAAGAAGATGGAGGAGAAGAAGGGTCAAATTCTTGAAGAGCTCAAAGATTGAAAAAAAACATTTATAGCATAGAGATGAGAGACCATTTATAGTATATTTAAACTATATTTATATGCTCTGAATTTTCTCTTTCTGGCTGATATGCTTCATCCACACGCGCGTACAATAGAAATGAGACGCGTCGTGGAAGATATTCTAGGGCACTTTGAAAATCTTTGAACCACTTTGGTTCAAAGGCTAATGAAAAGATATAACCACACACAAACACATTCACGAGAACCGTTTCGTAATAAATACTCCAAACACAACCCTACTTCCTCTCTCGGCATTGCAAAATAATGCATCTGTTCTCATCAGTTGTGACTTGTGACACAAAACCACACAACAACACAACGTTTCATATGAAAACAAATTCTGATGTGATATGTGATATCACCCTTTTCTTAGTAAAGTGAAAAGTTTGATATTATCGACTCTCATTTCTTAATTAAATTCTTTTTATTTTTTCAAAGTGATAATAGAAGTTATTAAGAAATCAATAAATGAACTTGTTTTATTAAAGAAATCTAGTATGTGTAGCTTAGTTCTGAAATCTTATTATTATTTTTTTTATCTAGGGTCATCATTAGAAAAAATGTAGAAAATGATTTTTCTGACAGTTAACTTGATTTTTATTTTCTTTTGACTGTTTGTAACTATGATTCAAGATTAGATTTCGCAGTATTGCAGTTTTTTCAAAGATAAGCTACTCATTGTTCATATGCATAAACACGTGTGGACATGAATGATCAGTCTGGTGCATAATTGAACATGTATTTTTTTAGTATATATTTCTGTACGGACACTGATCAAGTTATTATTATGTATGAAATTTATTGTTTGCATGAGTTATTTTTAATCCAACAATATCAATTAAAAAAACAGTATAAATGTATGTTCACTCCACACATAGAATGTTTAAGAAAGAAAAGTCACATGTACAACAATAAACTAAAACATTAATCATCTATATCCTCTATGTAGCAGTGTTTTTTCAAAGGTTTTCTCAGTCCAACCATTGAAATGTTATTTTTTCTATGTAATGAGTTGCAAAGTTGGTTTTGATTTGGTTGAAAGAGTGTTTGGTTTTTAGAGATAAACCAAACCAAACATTGAAAGATTTTAAGGATGTTGAATTATGTGGTTTTGTTGTGTTGGGGAGAAGAATGGTTGCATTCTCTTTCATGGCTGTAAACAGGTGTAGTGTGTAGGGGAAGTTGAAATAATAATTTTCTGACAAAATAGCGTGACAAAAAAATCACACGCAGCCACTCGCCACACCCATTTATTCAAGCCCACTTGGACATTAGTCACCTCATGTCAGACCCTATTATCACCATCACAAGTCAGAACCTTAACTTGCTTTTTTCAAAATTATAAGTTAAGTTCTACTACTGTTCATCTTTCTATTTAAAATCATTTTCAAAATCAACCTTTCTTTGTCATGGTGTTATGTTTATGGTAAAAAAAATTTGATATTGGGAACCAAATTATGACAATGGCACCTGAAATAAAGACAGATATTCAACCAGATAAGTTAGTGTATTTTTATTAGTTTTCTTTCAAAAATGTTAATGTGTTTTAAAAATTAATATATTAATCTACATTAATTTATAAATTATTGTTATGGTTAATTGAAAAATTATGAAATTACTTATTATCAGTTTAAATAAAATTTAAATAATTAAAAAATATTATTATGAAAAAATATATCAATAATATTTACGTTTGTGAATACGTTGATAAAATATTACAAATTTTTTTAGCACCATTAATTTAAAATTTTATATTAAAATTTATACTTTTTTATAGAATTTTTATATATATTCTCATTCTCATTTTCCAACTTGCATAATTAAAATATAACACCAAGTTGGAAGTTCGAAATTGTTCAGTTACTCTTTTAGCTTAGCGTAAGTATATACATTCTTGATAAACTTGTAATAAAAAATAAAAATAAATTTAACACCAAGTTTTTTTTTTACTTATTTTCATAATTTTCTTAAAATAATAATTTGATATATATGAATAGTTTCACTTTCAACTATAACAAAGATAATTGAAATATATTATTGCATAATGATCATGGGTGAGATTTCATCAATATTTTCTATACAAAAGTGTTGTCCACTTGAATTAGTGATCATAAAAAACATGTTCATTAGAAGAGAGTCATTAATTAGATATATTTAAAATTGAAGTGGCAAAGAGAAAACATATTTTCGCTTTCCATATAAATCAATACAGGAATAATCTCACCAATCATAAAACATATATTTTGAGTTTGATTGAAGGTTTTGTTATTATTTAAATCGATAAATGAAGTTCACCTATAGGACAAACTAAACGCATTGAGCTATAAATGACTCAAGTTGATTTATGCTACAATTTATTTATTTTTACCTAACCTAACCTATTTTGCATACTTTTCAAACTAAGACCAAACGTATTGTCACAATTTCACTTACATGAAAGATAATCTTTATTTAAAGGTTTTCAACATTAAATTGATACTTTGTCTAGGATCAAATCCTTTTAATAAATTCAAAAGATACGTGCACATGTCACAATAACCATTGTAATAATGTTCAAGACATAATAAATGTTGTCATCATTGTGACATTGAACACCTTTTTGATACTGATTATGAAAGAAAAAGGCAAGTGTGCTAATATGTTTATGTAACTAAGACCTTTATTATAAATTAATAAGATTGTGTTAATGATATGTTTCTCATCTATTACACACATCCAAGCACCTTGAAAATTAAAATTTGTTAACTAAAGTAAACATTTTTATTATAGAGTCATACAACAATACACAATTTTGTGTGACATCACAGTTCACTCATTATAAATCTTGAATTGATTTGTCTTTTTATGATATATAGTAGTAAAGAGTAGTTCACGTTTCGCTGAATAATGTGAGAATTGTAGATCAACAAAACATATAATGTTAAAGTTCACGCAACATTTGTAAATTATCTTTATTTGCAAAAAAAAAAAAAAAAACTATTTGTGCAACCCAGAAACTTAAGATATATAAATGCACAGATTTACATGACATTATTGTTCACTAATGAGGAGCTTTCGTAACAGTCACACAAGGAAACCAATTATATGAGAAAACCTAATGATTGCGAAAGAACAATATTGTCACTATAGAGTCATACCACAATACACAATTTTGTGTGACATCACAGTTCACTCATTATAAATCTTGAATTGATTTGTCTTTTTATGATATATAATAGAAAATAGTAGTTTACGTCTCGCTGAATAATGTGAGAACTGTAAATCAACATAACATATAATGTTATAATTCACACACCATTAATAAATCATCTTTATTTGCAACAAAAAAAAAATTCATGCACCCAACAACTTAAGATATATAGATGCACAGATTCACATGACATTATTGTTCACTAACGAGGAACTTTCGTAACCGTCACACAGATAAACCAATTATATGAGAAAACCTAATGATTGCGAAAGAACAATATTGTTCACAAGTTAAGTACCGTTATAATAAAATGTTTATACTTATAGTGAAAAATCAATTATCTAAAATGTATCTAAAAATGCAAGATTTGTAAATAGCAATGATTTCAAGAATTTAAATCATTCTAAATGAAATATAAAAAATTGTTTAGGTTAATTATTGTCTTACACCAAATTATTTGGGATTTGTTGCCTACAACATTTTCTTGTCTACTAATTCCATAAACATGTCAACAACAAGCAAACTTTTCACAAAAGTTCATTAATTCATTTGAAAGAATCCTTTGCTCTAATGATCGTATACAATAAATATTAATTTTTAATTATCTAAATGATTTTGACACCATCTTTATTTATTTTAAGCCAAAAAAAAATTAGCATTCACCATATTTTAACTGTCATTGATATCTTATAGAATTTAATAGGGATATTGAATTGTGAAGATAAAAAAAGTCACAAAATTATAATATGTTATCCTTTTACAATTGTTAACTTTAAAGACTCCATATGTTCAAATAAAATTTGAAATTAATATTAACTATATAATTTAATATTTATCTGAAGTAAAAGAGTTTATATATATATATATATATATATATATATATATATATATATATATAAAAGAAAGGAGCATACTTATGATTTACATTACATGCCTTCAAATCAGTTTATGTATTAATTAATTTATACACATTTTCTTTCATAATTTTCTTAAGAAAATTAACTTATATGTATTTATATTAAAATTTGTATTATATAATAATAACGTTAATAATTAATTTTAGTGATAAATAATTGTTAGTCATTCTATAAAAACTAATTTAATACCAATTTAATAAAAAAAATTACTAAAATAATTATTGTTATGAATACAAACTTATAATTGATCGTGAAATTGATCAATAATTAATTAGAGACTAATTTAGAAATTAATTTTTTTAATAATACAAATTTTGATAGTTAAAGTTTTGATAATTAAATTTTAGAAATGAATTATAATTTTTTATTCATAATAATGATAATTTTAGTAACTAAACAATTTTTTTATTTTATAAATTAATATATAAATTATTTTAAATAGTAACTAATATTTTTCTTGCGATGCTAAAAAGTAAGTTTTACATCTCATCATAACACGAATACCATAATCTTGTCAACACTTAATCTTTAAAAGCATCTTTGTGAACATTATTTAATTTAAGGTCCTATACATGAAAACTCAACCTACATTATTTTTTTAAAAAAAAGAAAACCTATTTAATCGAAAATGTTAAATTTATGTTATATGCTCTCACTCGCAATAATATATAAAATTTGAATATTTTTTTCTTTGTGTGTGTCATATGCGACGAAGAAACACGTAGCAACCCATAACTGTGTGAGATTGGGTCCATTATTTAACCATTATTTCATCAATCTGCTCCCCCGTTTCAAACGGAACTCCCTCACTCTCCTCACAAAACCCACCAACAATAATTCATGGATAGAGACAACCTTTTTTTTAACCAAAACTATATTTTTATAACTATACATAAAAATTACTCAAAAATAACTTTGTAATAGTAAAAATATATGATAATGAATTTTAAATAAAGAAAAACTATAATAGTTATTTTCTATTCCAGTATTTCAATAATATCATAAAAGTAATATAATTTAAATATATATTTTTCCTTAAAAGGGAACAATACTTAATATGTTGCTTCAACTTACTTAAAATCAAAACATTATTTTAAATAAAAATTTATAACTGTTTGATAACTTTGGTATATATGCTAATATTTTTTTTAATTTCAACATTAATAATTTAAAATATATAAATAAAGATAAATATCATCTTAATAAGTGATTTAATAAAATTAAATTAAATTTAGTTTCAACATTTTAATATAGTAACAAAGTCTCAAAGTCTAAAAATTTAAAATAGTTAACACTCAAATTAATAGTAAATTATGCTTTTAGTCTCTATGTTATAACTTGATTTTATTTTTCATTCATTTTTTAAATTTTGATTAAGTTAAGTTTTCATACTTAAAAATTTCATGAATGTCTAAGTGTGTTAACTATTTTTTTTTTTGTTACTACAAATGGAAAATTTATGAACCAAATCTATCGTAGTTTGTTGTTTATCACTTGAATAAATAACATAATTAATCCTTAAAATTTAAATTTATCGCATCCCTATTAATTTCTATACTTAATATTCTCCGCATTTAAGCTAGTATTACTAGTGCTATTGATAGAATATGAAAAAGCACTACTAATTTTTTTAATTTTTTATATATACACTAATGACATAGATTAATGGGGGCAAAGAAAGATTATTGTTGCTAGTTGTGCCCCTTTGGAAGGACAACAACCCTTGTCTTGCGGGTTACATTTTTCATTCTCAAAAAGTTTGTGAACAGACAAATTGGAAAAAAAATCTAACTCCCAAGCTTCCAATGTGGAATTTCACAAATAATACTCTTAATTATGCATATTATTATCACTATTTTAGGATGTTCATAAAAAAAAAATACCAAAATACGATCTCATTAAAAAAAAAAACTGTATTTTTTTCTGCATTCCTATAAAAAGTTTTCATTTTTATTGCTTAGATCAATACCTTTAGCATGTTTGTATAACCATTCCTATCTAAATATAAACAAAATTGTCTAATTTTATGAATGAGACATTGTCTAAGGAATTAAAGTTATGCACATATAAATAAAAAATGTTTATTTAAAAACTACTATATATATATATATAGTAATTTTTTTAAGTAAAAGTTGTTTATTTATTTTTCATTTATGTATGAATATAAATTATGCTATTATTGTACGAAATACTCAATGATCAATTTTTACAAAAAAAAAAAATCCAAATTATATTCATTGAATCTTCTTTTTTCAAATCACTTTTTTTTTTTTATCAACAAGAGTTGAACATAAGATCATGTTTAAAAGTATTTATAACTCAAACTAGTACACTTTTTCTCTTTATATTTATTGAATGACTCCTTTAAAATAAACTAAAAATATTTTTTTACATCATTGATAGATTTTTTTTTATATATATATATTTTTACACTTAACCATGGTTAAGTAGTTGCACGCCATTTTGTTTGCAAGTGGGAATTTTGATGAAGTGTGAAAAGAGAAGTACAAAAAGTTGAATGAGAAGTATGAAATTAATGAAGTTGAAATGAATTAATGGGCACATGGTGAAGTAGAATGCAATAGGTTAAAATGTGGAAGGAGGAAAAAAAGAGTGAAAGAAAGAGATAATAGTAATAAAAGAATGATCTCGAATGCTTCAATTTTCATAATCTAAGTTTGACCACTAACAAAGGAATCAAGGACCATAAAACACATGCCTTAACAACCACTTTTTCTTTAATTAATACTTTTTAAATAAATAAAGTCTCATTTATTAATTACCATTATTAAATTATTAAATTACTAAACCATGTTGACGGTGCCATCCCCTCTTGCCACTGTAAAAAACATGGTTAGAGTAAATGTTTACCTTGGTATTATAAATAATGCCTAAATAAATACTACTACTAATTTGTTATCATTCATTGAGATATTCAAAACAATGTTTCTTTTTTAATTCAAAAATATTGCTATTGCCGTTTATTTATTGAGTTTTTTTTTATAAGAAATATTATCAATTCATTAATTAATCAATCAGTACCTTAAGATAGATATCTTTGCAAACAAATATCATGGTTTTCAATATTCATTGAATCTTCTCATTGTAATTTAAAGTTTTTTTTTTTACAAGTTATGATAAAGTTGCATTAAAAATGTAAAAAATACATTAATAATTTATATTTTGGACTACTTAATCGGTGTTTTAAATATATTTATTAATTCTACATTATTAGGAAACAAGCCAGAAAAGGTAAAAAAAAAAAGTAGTGATTCTTTGGCATGTCTAAATTGTGAAGTGGATTGAATATTTATAATGAAGTTTTTTTCCCAGAATGAATCTACGTACTCGACAAAAAAGCCCTCGTAATTTGACAAAAAAAGCTACTTTTGACCTACGTGTAGTGTCAATACCTATACATAATGGGCCTATGCGAAAAAAAAAATTATCAATGGACTTGCTTTTTATTATATTGTATCTCACAAGTGTTATTAATAAACATTATAGTAACAGGTTTATTTGAACTTTAGTTTTTTAAATTAAAAGAAAATGATAGGTGAAAGAGATTGTTTGAGGTGTTTAGATAGGTTTTTTTACGTAAAATAATCATAAAAGTTTGTAATATTTTATACCAATATAATAAGACAACAAAAATAGTGTATTACAATTGTATTTTAATGGATTAAATATATTTTTGTTCATTAACTTGTAGTGAAGATTGAAATCAGTCACTCTTTTGAAATTTTGATTCAATTTATTCCTTCAACTTTAGTATTGAATGAATTTAATTATCTTAATATGATTTTATTAAGTTTATTTAACGTTTCAAACATGTTTCATGATAGTTTCTTAACTAATATTTAAGCAAAAATGTATTAAACGAGTTAAACAACTCAAATGCTATAATAAAACATATTTGAAACATCACATATAGGTAACAAAAATTGGTTAAAATAACTAAATTCATACAATTATAAAGTTAAGGGACTAAATTAGACCAAAATTTCATAGATGAACTAATTCCAATTTTTGTTAAAAGTTAAAAAATTAAAAATATACTTAATCATTTTGTAATATAGAGATGGATGTGCTCGAAGAATATTACTATTTAAAGTGTTATTACATTGAACTTTTGAGGTATGGGAAAATAAGAAATATTTTTTGAAACCTTTATTTTGATTTTGATTATTTTTTATTTTTTAAGTAATGTTGTTTTGAGAATATTCCTATAAATAAAATTCGGAAGCTTGACGTGCACAATAGTCTATGGCTTTTGAGATTATTTGTGTGCCAACCTAACTCAAATATAAAATTATTAGTGTTGTTGAAAATGTATATCAAAAGATAACACAAACCTAACTACATTACTTTCTATCTCAATGTTCATGAGTTCATGCTAATGAACAGTGCAGCTTACTTTGAGAATATTTTTATTGACATTTTAAAGTTTTAATCTTTAGAACAATGTTAATGAATTTTACTATTATATAAATTTATTAAAACTTATGTTTCTATTATATTTTTCCTTCATAAATGAAATTGTGCTTTTTGCATTATTGAACATAAAACCATCTTAACCACTCTAAAATTAAGTAAATATTTTTAAATAACATTTTCTTTTGTATTTATTAGGATATATTCATACCCATTTGTGCTTTCAATTTATCTCGATGTTCATTATTTTATTGTAGTAAAAAAAAACCATTTTTTACAAATGCTAAAGCAACATACTTAAATGAAACAATTTTGTTTAAATAATTAAAATAATGGTATTTGTTTTTCGTTAGAGAGAATGCATAAATTTGAACTCAAAGGACACGACAAAAGGAGTAGTGAAAGTTTCTACTTTTATTGAATGAGAACTCTATCGTTTAATGAGTTAGACTCAATTTTATTATGAGCGTTCTTTTTTTTTTTTTTTAATTTTATTATGGCACTTTCCTAAATTATCTTTTAGAACATCAGGTCCTTGAGCTTTATCTTAAATATCATTTAAATGAAGAGTGCTTAAACGCATCAAACAAATGGAAAGTTTTTTATATTACGTTGTAGTTAAAGATGAATCAACTTTAAAAAATAGTAATATATTATTTAAATTGAAAAATAATTGAAGTGATTGAAATGTAAAAGGAAATAATATACGTAAAATCGAAAATTAAACTAAGATTAAAAAATTTAGAAATAAAATATCAAAATCTCAGAAGAAATTGAAAGACCAATTCATGATTTAGCTTATAAATTATTGATTTGAATTTAAGAAACGAGATTGTTAATTAATAAAAGAATCTCAGTGGAAGACACAACATGGTTCACTCACTGTAGTTCATCACAGTGATCATGAAACCAACGTAGAAAAAGCACCCCAATTCCGTGCGCTGAATTTGAACAATTAAAAATGAAACTACGAACCCAAAACCACCGAGGAAGGAGCACAAAGCTTCTTCTTCTTCTTCATCTTGCTGTTGCGATTCTATGTGACATTTGCATAGCTGAAAGCAACGATGGAGTTACACACATCAAAGAAGGACCAGATTCTGTGGTTTGGGTGGTTCAGCTTTCGGATCTTCATTTCAGCGTTCACCATACAAATCGTGCCCTCGATTTCGCTGAATTTGTGGGCCCCGCTCTCTCCGTCATCAACCCCTCCCTGGTCCTCATCACCGGCGACCTCACTGGTTCGTCTTATCTTTCATTGCTTTCACTTTCAAGTTTAAATTTTTAAGCTCAAATTGTTTCTGGGATGTCGAATAATGGTGTGTGGGATTTGTTCTGAGAATTTGCCTTGAATGCTTTTTTATGGTCGTTGACTTTTGAAACAATTGCTTGAGATGTTAGAATTTAATTAGAATGTACATTGTAAAGGTGTATATTTGTTAATATTTATGATAACTGTTTTGATATTCATGTTAAAGATGATTTCTGATTAGTTATCAGTCTTCAAATATTTAAAATAGAGAGCATACCAGTAACTGTTTGTTTATGTATACTGAATCCCCTTATCAGGGTTCATTCATTGTATAACGTGTTTCTTAGGTAATAAAAAGGTATAAGTGTGATCTATTTTTAAACAAATGTTATGTAATTGTAATTGTAATTTACTTGATGAAATTGTAATTGTAATTGTAATTGTAATTTCATGGGTTGTAATTGTAATTTACTTTAAAAGTTATGTATATAGATGATTTCTGATTAGATAACTATGTGTGAAGATTAAACTCTTTATTCTAATGTTGCTGTTTTTACCAGACGGTAAAAGCAAGGATTTGCTGACAATGAAACAGAATGAGAATGAATGGGTGGAATACCGGAGTGTTCTGAACACTGTTATTGAGAGAAGTGGACTCGACAAGAGCTTGTTCTTTGACCTCAGAGGCAACCATGATAGTTTTGGTGTTCCGTTTGTTGGTTGTTCCTCTGATTTTTTCTCTAAATACAGCATCAGTGGGCAATTAGGAAGAAATGGGCGTGTCAATAGTGTCACAGTTGAGGTCAGTGTCGCATATTCATTTTCTCTTGAGTAAATATCAAATTATGAAACTGAACTGTTGCTGTTTCCCTGACTCTAAAGCAAGCATTAAGGTGTTGTTAACGTTCACAGTAAGCATATTGTCAGACACAGATTTAAATATCAGACTCCATTTGATTCATAGAATTTAGGATTCTAAACATTGATGAGAAAATTAACTGTTGAAACCATGATGAAATACATGCTTATGTACTGAATTATAAAGTTGTTAAAACCAGTTTCCTTATCATACATGCACATGTTTGGACTAGACTAAAGAATTCAGAGCTCTCAAATTGTAGACTTGATTCTTTATATTACTTGGTGCTATGATGTTCTTTCTTACTTATTTTTACACACTCACATTGTATCACAGACCGAAGAAAGAAAACATCTCTTTGTTGGGTTTGACAGCACAATGTCAATTGGCTTACGGGGTCCAACCAATCTGTTTGGGCATCCCACAGATCAATTACTAAAGGATCTAGACTTGAAACTCTCACAATGGGATTCTCAGTCAGAAAAACCAGTTACCAAAATTTCCTTTGGGCATTTTCCACTCTCATTTTCTGCACCCTCTATTTCTGGAAGGACATTGGAGGATGTTTTCCTAAAGCATTCCATATCAGCTTACCTGTGTGGGCATCTCCATATTGGATTTGGTTTGAACTTAAAGCGGCACCATCAGTTGAGTGATCATTTTTCTCCCTTGCAGAAATTTTTTCAGTTCAATATACATCAGAGATCATTAGAAAGTACTGTAAATTGTTCAGTGGGAGTCACACCAATTCAAGACTTTTGGGAGTGGGAGATGGGTGATTGGAGAAAGAGTAGAGCACTTCGAATTTTAGCCATTGATAGAGGCCAGGTTTCATATGCTGATGTTGATTTCAAATCAGGAACCAAACATATAATTATATTACCCACTTTTCCATTAGACTCTCGCTTCATGATAACATCTTCATGCCGTCACAACTATGAATGTAAATCTGTTACCCCTTCATCTTATGAGAAAATTCGAGCTCTGGTGTTTTCTGTTGCCCCAGTTGCATCAGTTGTAGCTAGGATCTACGATTCAAAATCTGGAAACCTTGATTTAGTCGTAGAAACACATATGATCAGGCATGCTGATGAGAACGGCACAGGAGACCTCTATCTTGCACCATGGAATTACAAAGCCTTTGAGGATGCTTCTCCTGATAGATATTGGCTTCAAATTGAAGCAAATGACAGTGCTGGCAGATCAACTTTGACTGAATTGAGGCCATTTTCTATCAATGGTCTTAGCCTCAAATTTTCTTGGAGCTGGAAGGAGTTCATGGTCATGGGGTGTCAATGGGCTGCACTATACTACCCACTATTCTGGTCTGCTCTTTACTTTTTTTTCTTATTCCTTCTTCTTCCAAAAGCTCTCATTGTTTTTCCAAAGAAGAGATACACTTACAAGAACTTCATTGCCAATAAAGGCTTGGTAAATGGTGTGTTATGGTTTCTCCAGGAGCTGTGCAGGATCAACACATTATGGTTTGGTTGGATAGCATACCTATTTTATCTGATATTGTCTCCCTGGTTTATGGGGCAAGTTTTTAATGAAGGGGAAAATATGGTGTACATGACCTATAAGGGGTGGGCCATAGAGACTTCTAATGGAGAGGGGAAGCTTGAGTATGTTGGATCTCCTGATATCTTGGTGGTGGTTCTTCCCCATCTGTTATTTGTGGTTTTGCCTGCAATTTTTGTCACCGGTGCTCTGACAGCAGAAAGAGCAATTTTCCGGGAACATGTGTTAGCATTCTTAGAGAAGAAGAAAGATGATCTTCGTATGGACTCTAGAAAAACTGTATTAAATGATCACCATAGCAGCATAGCATCAAATGTTCACCTTTGCAAGCGATGGATTAGGAAGCTTCTGTGTGTGGTGTGCGTGGCAATATGTTGGAAACATTTTATGGTAAGCCTTAAAATAAAACTTTGCAGCATATCAAGCACCAATTTTCTCTTCAACAATTGATATTACTTATATTATCTTTACTCATTGAAATAGAGAATAACACTAAATACCTTACTTTTTCCTTTTTCTTTCGTTCTTTTTTGTTCTTTGTTATTTACTTCAGTTTTTCCGTTACAGAAATGCAGAACTCTTCTAAAAGCTTATGAGATGAACCCAGTTCTCCATTTTCTGGGCTATGGTATTTCAGTTCCCTTCTTGTTGGCACATGCTATCATCAAAACCAGAAACGCTGGATGAAACTTGTTCCAAAGGTTCACATGCATGTCTCCATGTTATAACAACAACCAGAGGAAACACTTGTGGTTGAAGCTGGCTGGGTTTCACAAACATTATAGACCCATCAACTAGTTGTTTGGTATATTCATCCACCCAGCAAATTACCTCATTCACTATTACATTTTTTGTGTCAGAATTCATAGGACTTGCCCTTGATAGTTTACGCTTTAGTTGTTAGAAGCACCAAAAAGGACCTATCTAATATGCACTATGGTAGTGGTTTAACATGGGTTGAAGAAGTATGCACCTGGTTTCTTTGGTGACAGAGTCACTTTGGAAGATCTGACTCTTACAATAACAAGGTTTAGAATATAAGTTTATTAGTTAACTGTTGAATTGTGTAGTGTTATTGTGATAACAAAACCAAATAAAAAATTGTAAATATATAATCTATTATATGATATTTGATTATTTTTAAAATATTGAAATAATAGTGCAGTGAGTGCTAATTGATCCATAAATGTTATAAAATTTTATAAGCTTCAAAATTTTATGAAAAAAAAATTAACAAATCAATTACTTCATTACCTTTCATACGTTTCCTTAAATCTCCTAACTGTAAAGCATCAGATAAAAAACTATAGGTCTAGGGATGTGTTATTTTTAGTTGGCGATGTTCAATTACTTTTACTAAGGGCAATCATAATTATTAGAGAGCTAGATCTAAACATTAATACAGATTCAGTTTATCGGCATATAGAAAAAATCATGTAAAGAAAAAAAAAACTCACTTTAATCATTTATCATAATAAAAAATAATCTGATCAACTAAAAGTTCAATAATTTCCAATATCTTACAACTTTCAACATCTAAGATTTTTGTATCAAATATGTTCTGAATAGACATAAGCTAAAAATACGAATGTTGTCTGCTGCAATTCAATATGAATTTAGAACTTAATCAAATTGTTCATAAACATTTATGATAAATATACAAAATTTTCTAGAAATTAAAATTAATTTAACATTAAAATGTTAACCATAAAGATAAAATTTATCATATCTACTTATTTTAATATTTATTAGAAAAATTATAATTCGTAACTAATCTTGTCTCGGTAAAATTATTAAAAACAGTCAATGAATTTAAATTTTAGAAATCAAACACAATTGAATAAAATATGATTGCTTTAAAATTATATATTAATAGGTCAATTAATAAATAACATCCAATGTGATAGTATATTTAAATTCATATTACTTAAAATACATCTAATAAATATAGCTTCATTTTTATTTATACCCATTTATTATATAATTTAACATTTGTAGATGTACTTGAAATACTTGGAGTTTGAATCCAAGTAAAAAAATAAAAAGAAATCAAATACATTATTTAAGAAGATTAAGGACAAATGTAAATCAATCACACAGTTATTATTGAACGATAGTTGGAAAAATAAAAACAGGGTTGAGTACATTCTCTTTTTATAGATTACAGTTAACACAACACAATCAAGTCTAAGCTTGCAAAACATAGTGAAGGGAGCATCTGACATGGACGGTATTCAGGAACTTGCTTACAGTGGTCAACAAGCATCAAGTGCAACCCACCATCTCAAACTTTTACGAAGTCTAAACTAAGAAATCTGAACGTAGAAAAAACGACTATAAGCAATAAAATGTCAGACATTACACCTTACGTGAACTTTCTGGTCGTTCATCAACGGCAGAAGATGATTTCAGGGATGGCAGCGGTGAAGTCTCACCAGGTTTCACATTTTCACCACCCGGCGGTAAACACCTTTTTGAAAAAAATGCCGCAATACTCTTCGGTCCCTCACTGGATTTTTCTGACAGTTCAACCAGACATAGTTTAGATATTGAAACAAAAAACATCAAGACTTCGGGGAGAAGTGCTTGGGACAGTAAAGATAGCATACCAGGTTTAGCTGTCAAACCAAGCTTATCCAGAACTTCTTTCTTCACCTGGATAAAAATGAGAAATATAAAATTCAGCATAGATACACACTAAACTCAATCACGAAGAGAGAGAGTTTGTGTTCCCAGAAAGTCAAAATAGCATTGGTTTTTTAGGTCGTGATGCGCAAATTCATTTACAGCTTGGCATCTCGATGACCCGGAAAAATTTATTAAAAACGTGACTGGTATCATATTCAGAACTAGAATGCACATCGGTGGAAGGGGAAATCAGCCAAAATATGTTCTTGGAGTCCAGGATAAAAAAAATGGTAAAGGATCACCCCCATTAACTTTACGAACCATTTCTTGATCAAGGTGAGGGAATTTCAAAGATTTGATAGGATTTATTCAACCCTTTGCCAAATGATGATATACAACAGTCACTAACTGCCATCCTGATGAATAAATAGATACTAGATTGTAAGTTATAAGATGGCTTTAGTTCAACACAACTCCATACGAATCCAATTGTTAAGGGGCCCAACCAGGTTAAGATAATTGGCATGTCCACTCCATATTTAACCACCCGAGTTCATTATGGGTCAAATGTATGTCAGGTTATTACTTGTGACTACTATCCACCAAAAGCAGCATCAAGGGTTTCTGGGGAATAAATGATATTCACACAACATACCAAGGATCACAACTGCAAAAAGTTTAATTGGTAGCAAAGGTACTAGATTCATACGCATCCATACAGTTGAGAGGTGGGCAATATAAATATACTAGCAAATTATACTAAAAATCGTTAATTTTAATAACTTTCACTATAGTAATTAGCTGCAACTGCTAGATTGTGAGATCTCCACCAAACTAACCTGCAAACGGTTATCGACATAGTCAGCTACTTCGCGTACTTTATTCTTCATCAAGGACTTCGGCACAGAAGGGAATTTCTGTTGCAAAGATACCAGCACTTTATTCATACCTTGAGAACAACTTTGAATAGTGGTCACCTGAAAAGTTACAAAATCTTTGTAAAGTGATAAAACTTGCATGTTATCTCATAAAATTAGATGAATTAGGAGAGAATAAAAAGGGCAGCTTTCCCAAATCCCTGCACCTGGCAAGTGTCATCTCAACCAACATAATGACTGATTGTTCCCTCAACCAATTTCACTACATTGACTCTGGCAAACTACACATATACATGAAAATTATCCAATTCAAACGCATAACTTACAATAGCGGGTAGGTCTGAGTCAGGAATCGCAACTACACCAGATGTTGAACTAGCACCACCTTTCCCATCAGAGAGATGGACCTTTTGTTCCTCGTCTTGCATCTTATCCATCGGTATTTCTATAGGTGAGCTGCCAGGTACTACGTACATACGCAAAGCCTGCAAGAACTTCTGCTCCACCTTAGAAATACCACCAGTACTGTGATCTGGCGACAACTCCTTGTCGTGAATAAAATTTGTTATAATCAAGGGATGATTTTTCCGGAGAGCAAGGTCTGTCAAACTGTTTACATATTTTTGTTGCCGAAGTAAAGCACAAAACTCCTCGTTGTAGCTAGATGAGCTATCATTCCCCTTAATGTCACCATCTATTCCCCTTCTGTCCACTTGTGCACCCTATATATAAATAAAAGAAATTTAACTAATCAGTTGCAGTGGTTTTAAAATTCAAAAACAGTTGTCTGTTACCGGAACTACTGTTCTAGATGAAATAAAAGAAGCCCTTGATCATGCTCCTATCCCAGCCCTTGCAAATGCTGATAAAAAATACATAGCATGCACAGATATCGAGACATCAAAAGGTCTAAACATCACTCATCTCAGAATCACTGAAATGAAAAACATTGTAATAACAAACACAAACTGATTACAGCAAAAAAGACCAAGCCTATACCTCATTTTCGGAGAGATAGCCATCTGGTACCAAAAACCCATCTTCACTTTCTTCATCAGACTTTGAGCATTCCTCTTGACAGTCCTCTTCATCTTTATCACAATCAGAAAGACTTTCACCGGGTTCCTCCTAAAACAGACAGAATGTTGTTAGCAGATGGACGGCATCCATTGCAAATTAATTCAATTAAATACAGAAAAATCAATGCACCTCTTCCCACTCCTCGTCACTGCTGACATCATAATCCAGGCTTGGATCCTTCCTTAGCGGATGGCGTGCTCCAACAATTTGACTAGAAAAAATACATATTTTAATACACATGCAATCTCAAACAAGAAAATACTGAAAATACATATTGTAACACACAAAAACGAAAAGTATCACTGACAACAGCGCTAATGTACTCATGTATAGGCATTTAATCAAATCAACAGAGCATCTAACATTAGGGACAGTATCTGCATAACTAAACTTTAGATGAACAGTTGAATCACTGGATTTACCCATTTTTAAGTGAATGCATACTACATCCCTTTAAAAGTCAACATAAAAAATCCATTCATGAAGCACAATCTAACCTTTTTGTGGGCCAAACACCATAAAAGGCAGGCCTATGAGACTTATCAAACTGAAATAGTTGCCGTGCTCGACGGTACTTCTTGCCATCATGAAGAGAACTATCTGCATTCGCTGGACATGAACTGATATCAGAACTATATTCACCCAATCTGTCCACGTGTTTCTCCATGTCTAACTCATCATCATGAACATCAGTTTTAATAGATGTCAGCTTAAGCTCCTTAAAAACTTCAGTCCTAGGCTTCAGACGAATGCCCCAGTTCTGTTTTCTGTTTGAGCGAATTGATTGTCCTAAAGAGCGCCATGCAGAAAAGTGTGACCTGAAAAGAGGGACATTTTTAGTTAGATCTGAAAACAGAACAACTAGTGTAAAAAAGAATGTTGAAAGAAACTTACTTGCGAATATCCTCAAGTATTACATCATTACTTGATGCAAGAGTACAATCCATTGCAAGTGTAGCTGACTGAAACAAACTTTCATTCTTGCTGCTTGACAAATCAGATGCAGATGATTTGGTTGAAACGTTGTCATTCTCAGATGAGGAATCAGCTTTACATTTTTTCAGAAAACGATGCATAATTGAGACTTGCAGTTGTAAACTCCGCTTCTTCTTTGACTCAGCTTCAGCTTTCTCTCGACGTCGTTGTGCCTTTTTTGTTTCCTCTACTTGTTTCTTTTGCTGTTGCTTCTTTATAGAACATTTCTCATTATTTGTTGTCTCACCTTGTGACAATTGTAAATCCGATTCCTAAAAGAATCAAGTGGTTGAAAAAATAAAGTCTTTAATAAACAAAAGGTAAATTTCATTTCAATTTTTCATCAAATGAATATTTTTGTAACATACTTTTATTATATTCTGCAAAAAATATATAATAATGCTCTAAAAATTAAACTTGATAAGCAATTACAATTATATACTTGCAAAAGTGTTAATGTCTAATAAATAAATTTTTAATTCAAATTTTTAAATAAATTCTCAAAAAAGTATTGTATCCTAAATTTTAAGAATTGGTACCACTATATTATAACAAACACCATCTAACGCAACAGACTGTTAAATGTTGTTAGCTAGTAGAAAATATTCATTTTAAACATATGTAAAACATGATTGCGCTGCCAATGAGAGCATCATCAAGAAAGAAGCAACTTCAGCTATAAAGAACACATAGCAGCGCAAAAATAGTAACACTTACATTGGGCTGTGTTTCTCGTTGCAGTTCTTTGTGCATGTTTGCTTTCTCTTTCTCAGCTTCTCTTCTGTTTCTCTCCAGCTGTTTCATTAGCAATTTATTTTCTTCATTTGCTCTTTTCTTGTCCCTACAATTATATGTTAGAAAATTAAATCAATCATCACAAGCATTTAAATATTTTTGAGACACAAACCACATTATGTTAGGAAGTGTTGTGTACATGGCTTCACTATTTTTCTGCAACGAATTATCCACTAACAAGCGGATATCTGCCTCAGGAAAAGCTTTATTGAGCTTTGTCGATGCCCTCTTTAAGGCATCATTGAAATTTGGCTCACACTCTAGCCTTTTCAGAGCTGCTATCATTTCTGAAAAAAAAAAATAGCAAATACTTATTAAATAAACATACAACCTCATTTCCAAAACTTGATCAGATAAAGAACTCTTAGAAAGGCGAAAACAATGAAACACAAACTATGAACGTAAATTATGGCTAGCTTCAGTATAAAAGCAGCTATAATGCAAAAAGAAAGTCACGTTACCACCAGCAAGAATAAAAATTCACATTCTTACTTTCAAGACAAATAAATAATTTGACTAATTATAAGCAAAGTACATTCAACAACCAAAACTAACTACACTAGTAGCGAGCACATTACCAGAGACCGCTATAATCCTATCATGGATCCTCTTCCGGCACATGCGTCGAACACCAAGCTGTCCTCGGACAGATATCGGCAACAATTTCAAATCCCTCGTCTGCATCACCGATAAACAAGTCTCAATTACAATTGAATGACCAAGCCCTAGCATGCATGTTATACGACTGAATACTTAATGTATCAAACATGAACAGAAATCAAGATAAGCAAGAATTCTCAATCACCTCCCAACACCAGAGACACGACTCGGCGTAGTCCTCTAATACATCAGCATCCGCATTAGGCAAGCCATAAGTCACTCTCTGTCCCGCAAACAACACGCTACTCTTCACAGTAGCGTAGGTCACCGGCTCCGCCAGCACGATTGCGCCGCTACCGACCTCTCCGTTCAATCTGTCGTGAATCTCATCAACCAGCTTCGACAGCGGGAGGTCGCTCTCCTCTAACAGAGCCGCGACGACGGCGTTTCGCGAACCGCCACACTGGCTCAGTTCGATGCGCACTTTCTCAGCCACGGCTTCCTTATAATAGCGGAACAAGGCGTCGAGCTCCTTCTCTAGGGTTTCAATGTACGCTTGCTTCTCCTCGGCACTCTTTAGGTTTTGCAGCACCGATGGAACTCTCTTCCGGCTCCGCGGAGTGGTGCTCCTCGGAGTGGTGGTCTTTGCACGATTCGAATTCGGATCTTGAGAACAAGGACGAGGCGGAGTAGAAACAGGTTCGGCACCGCCGGCCATGGTCCCAATCGGCGCTGCCATTTCCACCTCTTCCACTTTCCCCAAAACCTTCTGTGAGTTTTGATAACTGATTCGACCTGTGAGATCTGTTGTGAAAAATAAATGAACTTTAACCCTATTTGTAATGCTGTGGTGTGTAGAAGAGTGGATTAAGTAAAGATCGATTTGGACATGTATAAACGCAATGGTAAAGAAAAATTGAAAATTGGCTTTGGGGAAGAAATGAAAAGGATGAGAATATAAACACAAAAATTGGTTAATGAATTTTGTTTTCGCGCCAAACTCGCTCATTTCGCTCCATTGCCGAATGTATTTTCGGGTATCCAAACCCTATTTTTCGGGTGTCCGAAACCTGTTTTCAACCGTTTTAACCCGATTACAAAGATATATGATGAAGTAATCTAATTATTATTATTTCACAAGTTTTATTACTAATTTTTTGTTTTTTTTTTTGTTTTTTTTTTCAAATTTTAAAAATTATTTAATAAAATATGAACTTAAGTCAAAATAATATATCATTACATTATTACTTGAATAATCATAATAGTATATTCAAACAAAACTTTTCATAAATATCTTTGGAAAAAAAATCATAATAAAATGCTAAAAAAAGGTAAGAAAATATATTGAAAAACTTGCACAAATTAACTTAGGTATAAGATAAACTTAAACCACAAAAAACGTTTGTCCAATTCTTTTTCTTTTTATTTCTCCGCTTTATAAGTATTTGTAGATAATTTTTTTTAAACACGTCTTAAAAAAAACATGAAAAAAGAAAAAATATAATAATGATCAAATATTTAAATAACGTAAATAATAAAAATGACAATCATTATAGTTAAACGATAAAATGTCCATTGAAATTTGAAATGTAATTCATAAATTTTTTTATTAAAAAAACTAGTGAATATCTTATTTTAATGTAAAAATATATTTAATATTATTAAACTTAAAATTATTGTTCTCTTTATTAAGAAATTATTAAATTGTTATTTTGGTTTGAATAAACTAATATTTATCTTTTGTTCTTAAAAAAGTTGGATATCAGGTGTTAAAATTAAATATAAAAATATTGTTTCAAATTAAATTGGATAACACTTTAAGGAAACAAATTGAATGGTATAATAATTTTGGTAAACTAAACTCAACTATTTTGAGTTATTGTGAGTTTTATAATTATTCACAAGTGTAAATTGTTTTTAATATTCATTTTCTTAAACATGTTTTTCAGTAACATTAAAATGTAGGAACTAAATTGATTTTACAAGAAATCAACTTACAAAAATTCAACTTATATTTACACTTGAATTCAAATCTAATTTACAATAGCAATTTTTTTTTTTTTTGCAGGTTAGTTCAATGATATTAATGTCATCCTAATTATGGATTAATTTTGATGGATATTTATGAATCTAGATGTGATTTTTACTTTGCTATTTAGGAGAACTTTATGGTTGTGTAATTTAGCTTAATATTGTTGATTTTACTCAGTCATGCTTTGAAGTTAAGATTTGTTTTGAAGATGAGATATCAGAGGATAAAATATTATAATTATCTTATATTGTAACATGACATTTGTTACATTTATAATATGATAATTACTTACTTTACTTTATCAATTTAGTTTAGTGTATTTCTTTTGCCTCTAATCAAAATTGACTCCATCTAATATAATATAATGAAAACAATATACTTGTTAAGTTAATTATTATTTGCTGAATCTTTTATTTAAAACATAAATACTTATCTAAATAAACTCAGAGTTTAATTATATATAAAAGATTTAGAATTATAATACATATTTCGCTTAAAAGATAGTTATAACATTTCGTATGCATCAATTAGTTATAATTTTGTAGTTTGGTAAAATTGTTGTTCTTTTATTATTATTTTTTTCTAATGTTTTTCTTCATATATCATCGTTTTATAATTTAATCACATCCCATTGTAGTACAATAATTAATGAATATCTATATTTGATTAGATTTTTAAAAGGAATAAATTTCTGCTAAAAATAAATATCATATTATAAAAAAATTGTTGATGAAAAAAAATTTGTTAATAAAATAAAATTGACTAACCGATTTAAATGACGAATTTGGAATTTTAATTATGAACAAAAATATCTATGAGTAAAATTTATTGATAATTTAAAAATTTTATTATCGATGGATATTTTCATTAATAAATTATATTGATAAAAAAATATAATTGGTCATTAAGTTGATCTTTAAAATTAGTTATTATGGTTTTAGCTACCCAGGAAAATTGGTCACTAAAAATTAATTACTTAGGTTTTGACTATAAAAAATGAATTAGTTTCTAAATTATTTTACAATTATTTAGTGACTAATTGTAATTTTTTATTTATAATAATAATAATTATTTTAGTAATTAATAATTTTTATTTTTTAAATTAGTGTCTAAATTGGTCACTATAGTGATTAATTTTTAAAATTTATTTTTAATTGAAAATTTATTTTTGTAATGGTAAATCTATTTTACTTTTACATTTTTAAATTTAAAATTATCATCCCATAATAATATTTTTTCATTTAAAAAAATAATTTTATGTCTATAAAATAATTTAAAGTCAATAAGTTAATTCATTATTTCAATATTTATACTTGAGTTTACACATCCTATGAAATCGTAGTTAAATTTTGAATTATCAATCGATTTACAATGTAGTTTTATTAAAAACATTTGAATCACATTTCTCTCTTCTTTTTCCTTTTTCAGAACATTGAAGTCAACATATTCTCACTTGATAGTTTTTACCTTATTTAAACCCTAAACGGATTATCCCGGAACTTTTTAATTGTTACATTATTCATACAATGAAGTGATTAATTCATTATTGTTCTAAAACTTATTCATTATTCATATTGGTATTGATTATTCATTATTCTCCAAAGCTTATTAATGTTTATGAGTTGAACTAGGTATTTGATAACACCACCTTTTAAAATACAAACATCAAGCATATATTGATTCTAATCTATAGACTAATTTGAATGAATTATTTTTATGTATATATTGAGTTATTTATTTTATTTGGGATGCAAATAATCACATGACAATTTCATGCAAAAGATGACTCACATTTTGAAGAACTAAAAGTTTAAAAAATTGAACATGTTATTGTTAGTGGTAAGACAAGTTAGGTGAATCCTCCTTTAACCAAAATTTATGATTATCCATTTAGTCAATTGTAATTCTAGAAAACTATAAAGGAAGTGACTTGGAAAGTGATAATTCTTCGAAGCTCAATCAACTCTCACTCCACAAAAACTAAAAGTATAAATAATTACAGAAAAATTAAATCTTAGTGGGTAAAGATGATAACATAGGAGAGAAAAAAAAATGTAGTCTCATCCCATTCGATTCATGATAACAATATTTGTTTCAATCTGAATCACAAATTAAAATATTATATAATTTACCATTTCTTATATATTGTTATAAAAAAATTGTAAAGAATATATGCAATTTGAAGTAAAAACTAGATTTAATTAGTTGGATGGTATCATATTTCGTTCATATATGTCAGTTTAATATTTATTTCTAAAAATGCATCAATCGAGTCCCAATTTTTGAAAAAATATCTCAATCAGGTTTTTTCATACAAAAATTATTAAAATCGTTAACTTAATTCATGATTTTTACCACTAAATTTTTATATAAATATCAATACTTAATTTTGTAAGTTATTGACGGTGTTAATATTTTTTTGTTAGAAAAGACCTAATTGAGATATTTTTTCAAAAGTTTAAACTCAATTAACACCTTTCTATGAAACGGTTACCAAACTAAAACATCTAAACAAAAATTGTACCATTCGACTAATTAAACCTAAAAATTAGCATTTAAATATAATTTTTACTAAATTTTTTTTTCAAATAAATATATTACTCTTAATCTAAATCTAGTTCTACACGATTCATTTTATTTCACTTTATAACGGTAACAAATCCAACCATAAACATATACTCAATTCATGTTGGAATGCATCTTATAATATAAATATGTTTCTTTTTTAGAATAGTAGATTAATATTTATTTTCCTCAATCAATTTCATAAATATCGAATAATCTTAAGTTTAATTTTTAATATATATATATATATATATATATATATAATGATCTTTTAACTATTAATTTTTTACAAATTTCTTTTATAATATTAAGTGTCACTTTTTAATTCATTTTTTTTTATTTTGAATATTTTAAAATTACTTAGGCAATATTACATTTTATTACAAGAAAAAAATTGTCAAAATTTAATTTCATTGTCTTGCATAAAACATCGATCCTTCAATTCAAATCATATGTACAGTAATTTAGTTTTTGTTTTTTTTTATCGATTTCATTTTATTTGCAATAATAATTTAATTTGGTATGAAAATGAATAGCAATTGGATTTAAAAGTTGGTGCATGGTTTCCAATGTTGATAAGCATAGGTGTAATGTTTTCCAATGTTGTTACCGTTGTTGGGATTAATGTGGTCTGCTGTGGCACACTCTTCAACGGCAATAAGCGGTGCATGGCAGGTTAGGTCTGCTATGCTCTGCTGCTACATTACTCTGCTTTGCAACTTTCAATGTCTGTGTGAGAGAAAAAACACGAACGCTGAGTGGAACAAAATTCGGCGAAGATCAGCACTGTATAGCCGTTAGACAAAGATTTATTTGAACTTTTGTTACAGATATACTGTGCCAAAAAAACAGAGTGCACAGAGAAGATACCTTTTATTTACTCAATTATGATCAGACTTTATTTTTTCATGATCTTCAAAAGTTTCATTTCAATCAGCCAAAATTTACTTTCCGGAGGATTGAATTGAAACCTGATCCGTTTTTTGAAAAAGAAAATGGAGATAATATTAATAATTGCAATTATTTTGTTATAAATAATAAATTTAAGAATTTAATGTAGAACACTATTATGGGTTTCAATTTAATTTCTAATAAAAAATATTATTATTGATGTAAAAAGTTTAGTAAAATAGAAAAGATAAGGAAATTTTAAGTTTTATGAATTTGATTAATTGAAAAAAATTAAGAAATTAATGTTGAAGAAATCAAATTTAAATTAAGAAATTAATGTTGAAGAAATTTTATTAAGGTATTTATATAAATAATATATGGAGGGAATGTCTCATTTATTAATGAATAAATAAATATGTTTATAGTAGGTGAATTGTATTTTAATCATTAAATTTTAAAATGAATTAATATGTTTTTTTTTTATTTAGTGACACGTTATTATTTCTCTAAAAATTTCAAATATTAATTTTAAATCTTTGACTAGTCAGGAAATATTCCACACATACACTTTCATATATTTTTTCTTTAAATTTTAAATAAATATAAATGAATCGAGTTTTTCTTAAGCAAATGACAAGTTAATATTTGTTACAAGTTAAATGGCATGTTATATACACATTTTAGTTAGAATTTGTTAAATAGTATAAATAATTTAAAGTTAACTTTAGATCATTTGCTGTGTTAGAAAAGTTTTACATAGTTAGATTATAAGAATTATATGTATTCATTTTAAATTTAAAGAGTAAATTATGTGAAAGTTTTGAACCAATAATATATTTCAATTTCACATAAAATAAAAAACCTATCTAACATTTTATTAAATTTATGTTACTAATTTTACTAAAATGATAATGCTTGACATTATAATTATATCAATAAAAATTAAATTATTAAATGTATTATTTTACGATTTAGCTGTACAATTTAATCATAATTCAATAATATTTTACGTAAAATTAAATTTATGTGATTGTTAGTAAAATGATTTTTTTTTTTTTTGTAAATTGTAGTCTTAAAATAAGTTTTGTAAAATATGATCAGTTTAATATAAACAACGTGTGGGTTCAAAATAAATAATATTGAACTAAGACAAAAATTGCGCACTCATTTAAAATTCAAAATTTAGATGTATAATATAAATTAAATTTATTACCTGAATCCACACACACACACACACATATATATATATATATATATATATATATATATATATATATATATATATATATATATATATATAT
>Ga0099822_1000283_pt1 | contig 42411 bp, 20 predicted proteins | sample CowpeawhiteBW_FD_76839 | JGI IMG/M metagenome (GOLD analysis project Ga0099822, IMG submission 76839) | Root nodule microbial communities of legume samples collected from California USA - Cow pea white BW | ecosystem: Host-associated > Plants > Roots > Nodule | place: USA: California | collected... | reverse complement strand
AATTCTTAATATTATATTGTCCCGAGTGTGATGACATGAGGGTGATAAGGATTTAAAATTGTGTTTTTTTAAAAAAAAAAAAAAAAAAAAAGAAAAATAAATCTGTGACTATGTCATGTGTGTGGTCAGAAACCTAATTATCATCGTTGGATTAGTCATGGAGGGTTAGTGCTGAATTCCAAATCAGATAGTCAAATACAAATATTAACTTCAAGTAATTTTAGTTTAACCTTGTGATTAGTATTCTGTTTATACTCAAGATAAGGGGAATAAAGGAAAAGAATATCATTCTTTTACAGAAAAATCAGTGAAAACATAGCAGAAAGACAGCACAAAAATCCTAACTGATAATCTAAATTCTACAACAAAAAATGAAAATAAAAAAAAATAATTAATTTTTTTAAAATGTATATAGCATTTTATATAATCAATAAATTAAATGTATATAATTACCTAAGTAATATCATAATCATTTTATAGCATATATACACACACGCACTATACCTGATCTATGGTAAAAAATAAATAATGGTCGATAATAATTCTATTTTTACCAAATACAGATTTTTTTCTTAGCGAGAGTATTTAGTAACATGGAAGCTTTATATTTTATAAATTAAGTTGGGATTCTAACGAATCAAATTTCTGTAATAATAAAGTATGATTAAAATTGAAAGTGTATTTATGTATATAAACAGCTGATACTAAAGTAAAAAATATATATAAAAAACGAAGTTTAATGTAAAATATTAAAATAATACTAAAGTTAAATAATAGATTTATTATTTCATTTATAACAACATATTAAGATTATTTTCTTTGGTATATACATTTTATATTCTTATTTAAATTTTAGTTATATTTTTTAAATTAAAATATATAACTACTTTAATCAAATTTAAAAAAATATATATAAATATATATAAAAGATACGTATTTAATATTTTTTTTACTCTTAATTATATTTTAAAATAAAAAAATATCTAAATAATTTTATATATAATGACTAGCGAAAACCTAAGTGTAATAGTTTTTTTTTCTTATTTTGTATTTTTATTATAATAATTTATTTAAAATAAAATTTATATTTTTATTATTATTATACTTTTATAGTTATCAATGTCTATACTAAATTTTTACTATTTATCTATATCTATAAATATATAACAGTGAATAACTAATCAGGATGGATTCTCCTTTTTTGTGTCAATTTTTTTGTTCACTTCTAAACTTTAAGTTACTATTTTATTTAAATTCAATTATTTTTATTTTTATTATTTTAAAATTTTAACTATTTTTATAAATTAAATAAATAAAATAATTTATTAAATAAATAAATATTATCAGCTAAATAAATAAAAATGTCTAAAATTAAATTATAAAATTTATTTACATTTATTTTTATAGTTATAATTTTATTTTTTTATTATTATAAAAAACGTAAACACATATTTTTTTACTTTTTTAAAACTTAACTGTTTTTATAAATTTAAAAATAGAATCATCTATTAAATAAATAAAATTATCTAAAAAATAAATAAAAAGTGTCTATAATTAAATTATAAAATTTATTTACATTCCTTTTTATAATTATAGTTTCATTATTTTTTATTATTATAAAGAGCAACACATACGCATGTATTTTCATTTTTATATGTATATAAATAAATTATACACTTTTTTATATTTTTGTATTTTTTAATTTTATTATCTTAATTATTATTTTTAAAATTTAAATAAATACTTATAATAGAAAAATAATTTTTCAGAATTTTTTTTATTTTAGTATCTATTTTCTTGAATTTAAATAATTACTCGTTATAAAAAAATTATTTATGCTTTTATTATTTTAGTAATTATTTTTTCAAATTTAAAAAAAAAATTACTATTAATAAAAAAAACATTTATATAATATATCCATAACTATATTGCATATACCTATTGTTACCAGTAAACTTGATTAAGAAATTCAATATTGTATAGGACTCTTATGAGTATAAAGGTTGTTGCAAGATTAATTTAATTTAAAACTTAATTCATTTATTGAGTGTATTGTCATGAGATTCAAATTCATTAATTTGGTAGGGATTCTTAAACATATTATAAGATTTTTTTTTTTTTATTTTTGGTATTTCTCTAATAGTTTAAATTTGATTTTGATGTTCAATGTTTTTTTTTATTTTAATTTATAATATAAAAAATGAGAACCATAAGTTACCAAACAATAAAGAGAAAGATAGAGATTAAAAAATTAAATTAAAATAGTTATTTGAAAATATCCTATAAAAAAACCTACAAAATTTAACCGATTTATATAAATCCTAATTGGATTAATTTACGCGTTGTATTCGTTAAAATAAATAAAATAAAATGCAAATCAAATTGAAACTCCTGGCAAACACAGTTGTTTTTTTTCAGATCTTAACTCAATTCCTCAATTCCTGTTCACAACTTTTAATTTCATATACAACTTGAAACTCCTCACACCTTTGAACATAACTTTTTTATTTTTCACATTGCCAATTAAACTATTTGCAATGCACAACACAACTCTTAATTTCATATAAAAATTGAAAGCAGTTATGATCTCTCAAAACTTTAATTCAGTTGTCCAAGTTGTTCCCATGACAAACAATTTTAAATTTTAAAAAAATTATATTATAAATCGTTTTATTTGAGCATGACTTCAATTCACCTTTTGCACTAGTCTAAAATTCGTATGCACGAAGCATAACTTTTGTTGGTAAAGTCGTTTTCATCATGCACAACTTAACTAAGATTCATAATATTTTCAAATCATTCTATGTAATTTCAAACAAAATTTGCACCACTTTTTGTAAAAAAAAAAAAATCAGAATCAAAATGTTGTTTTACAGTATTAATAAAATACAATGAATTCTTATTTTATCATAGAATTAAATGTAGCAAGATACAAACTTGTGTGATCATGTTTCAAAATGAATATCTCATAGATTTGATATTCACGGTAAATATCTGATTTGGTAAATCGTAATTTTTTCTGATTTTTGTGAACTTTGGATAAGAAATTTTGTGTAATCCGTGTCTAAAAGTGTAAGTTAACTTCATGTTTCATGTCATCATGAACTATCAATAAATTAGTAGTTTTAAAACAAATATCATACCATAAAAATATATTTCTGTACATTAATACTAAAATACTTGTAATTATTTAAAACTTTAAAATATGTGATTATGCATGATACTTAAAACAGATAACCACAATCCATTAAAGAAGTTCACAAGAGATAATCTAAAAATAAATTAAATTATGCTTTAATTTCTCACAGTTGTTGGGTTAACACAGACTAATGGTAAACCAAATTTATGGAAAAAAATGACAAAAAGGACAAAATCGTAAATAAATTATAATGTTCACTGGTAAGCAAAATGATATTTTTATATTTAAGAGATATTTTTTAATAATTTAATACAATAGAATATAATTGCGGAAACATAAAAGTGAGTTTCATAAGCAAGATGGGTCCCACTGAAACTCTTGACTAGGTGTCATAACTAACCTTTCTTTCCGTGTGTTTCCAAATCTCATAAAAAGATTTTTTAAGATACAACCATTGAAGTTAAATTATTTTAATTATTAATTAAATATTAGATTATAATGTGAACAACTTTTTTAATAATAATTTTAAGACAATCGTTTTAAAAATAATAATGATATTTTAATTATCTTTAATCTATTACTATACAGAGTTGAATGCAAAAAATTTATTAAAATGAGCAAGTTACCATTTTCCAACTTATAAAAACAGTTTTTTTTTTTCAGATAATTATTTTACAAAATCCAACTACCGTGCCAATACTAAAATTACAAACTATTAATATTATTTTTCTAAAATCGTATATTTTTTAACCAATATTAATGTAATAAAAATGTAGAGAATGAACATATATTTTCGCCAATAAAATATAGAATTAAATAGAACATTGATTTTAACTAATTAAAACATAATAAAAAAATAAAACACGCTTTAAATAAAGTTTATATATATATATATATATATATATATTTATTTATTTATTTATTTAGTGTACAAGTATATCTGTTTATTTTAAATATTTAACCTACAAGAAAAATTATCATATGACTACTACCACGCATTATTTTTTTTATTTACAAATTACACACTCTGTTTATTTATTCAACTATGAGTTTTTCTCCAAACCTAATGTATCACCTTAACAAACATTCAATTTCAATTCTAAGAACATTTTTTTTTTAAATGTTTCTTTTTACACTAAACTTCAAAAAAATAACACATTCAAATCCTAATTTTGTCCTATCCAACAATACTATGCAATATTTTCACTTCCAATATGTAATACTTAAAAGATGTTTATACTTTTATTTTAATAATTACGATATTTTCTAGTCATTATTATCATAGCCTGCTCATTTTCTTTCAAAATAATTTTCGCATGATGTAAGTTTTTTATGTTTTTACTGTAAGTATTGTTATGGTCTATGACATTTTTTTTTATTCCTAAAATGAAAATATATAAATTTATAATAACTCACCCACCTTACTCAACTACTTAAGTTACATTTTTTTTACTTACCATATAAGTAAATTGAATGGATACATTTAATATTAAAAAATGTATTACATCCATGTTATTTTACTTTTATGAATTATTGTTGAATTTGTCGGGTCAACTGTCAAACATGTTATTTTGAACAAACCCATTTTCAAGAAATATATATTCGGTTTAACTAAACCTTTTATAAACTTAAAAACAGTTGAAAAAAAAAGTTACAAGTTCTTTATAAAACAAGGTTCACATCTCTAATATTTATAGTTATAAAAGAAAAGTATACAAATAAAATAATCGATTTAGTATTAGAATTTGTTTTACTTTTTTCAATTAATTAATTTTTTTTAGAGAATCATGGTGGGACCTGGCAGCTATGACATTAACATTTGAGAAGAATGGTATTAATGTGGCGAAACGCAGAAAGTTGAGTTGTGTGTTGTCGTTTTATTATTATTAAGTAAAGTAATAAAAAAATGAATGGGTAAAGAAACCTAATAGCATTTATTTAATTTTATTTTTGTAATTGAAAGGCCAAAAAGAAAATTCCAACGTTTTCACTAATATTCCATCTTCAGATACTACCTAACTTCAATGTCTTCCCACTTTACATAGCTGTTTTTATTTTAGTGTATTAAAAAATATAGAGCTATCTTTATTTAAAAATATAAATATAAAATAAAAAAATAGAGTTGAAAAGGGTTTGTGTGGTGAGAAAGCTAAGTGGGGTGGTGACTCTGCAGCGCACGCGATGAAGTAGAAAAGTGATAGGTTAGAAGTCAAAGAGAGAGAGAAAGAGAAAAATGTGTAACAGTGAAACCCTAAAAATGATAATAATGATGGAGAGAAATAATGGAGAAAAAAAAAAAAAGACACTAAAAATGAAAGAATGGGAATTAAAGGAAAAAGCGTGGTAGGTATTGATTGGTTTGGCGGGTGAAGGATTAAAAGAGAATAAACAGCGTTTAGTTTATCTTTGTTGAGTTGGGTGTCATGGTTCACGCCACTTCACTTTCTTACCTCTAATTTTCATTTTCTAACAGTAACTGCATTATCATGTAGTTCAGAATATTGGTTCAATTTGTAAATTGTCAGAAAATTTTTATTTAAGGGTTAATTAGTTTTCAAATTTATGAATTTGTAATGGACGTTTTATAATCTTTTATTGAATATTTAAAAATTTTATATTTTTAATTAACTTTTACCTTTTAATTTTATACAATCTAGGGTTTAATTTTTTGTAACTTAATACAATACTGATTTATATTAACTATGAATCCTAATCTTTCTTAATAACGTGAAAACAAAAAAAATAAGATAACAGAGTGAGGTAATCATTATATTAAGAATTTGGATTCTTGTTAAATTTTTTGTTGAAATGATAATGCAGTGTATTTTTAATATTTAACAGAAAATAACACAAAAAAAACAATAAAGAATCTGAATTGTTATATTATTTAATTAAAAAAAGTCAAACAAATGATAAAATTTTTGAGTATTTTAATAGATATACAATATTTAATAAGTTCAATTAGAATAACATGAATTTAAAAAAAAAATTTAATCAAGTTATTATTTAATGAACATTTATAAAGTATATGATTAACTGAAAATATTTGGAGGAGGGGATGAAAAAAAAAGAGATTGATGTAATTTGATTGAAGAAAATATAATAAATTTTATTAATATGCATGACTAATTTAATTGAATTAACGAAGATTACTAAAAACAATTAAGTGTAATGTCATAATTTATTTGACATATATTTTCAAATCATAAACATTATTTTGTTATACAAAATTAGTTGAAAACAAATATTTCTTAAAAATATTAGCTATTTAAAATATGAATTATTAATTTTCAATAATATATATAATAATAAAAACAATTCAAGTAATAAAATAATTTTTTTTAAATCTAAGTATTTAAATATAGAATAAATTAATATTCTATCAAACAATTCCCGTAAATCCACCACTTTTTCCTCATCTCACATTTCATCCTATAAATCACCAATATAAACTAAATCATTACCATCAAACAATATTTATAAATCATATAAAATAAAAAATGAATTTCCAAAAATGTTCACATATAGTAATTCATTCTCATCAAACAAAGTATAAACGGGACAACATACACCAATCTACAATATATATGACTTCTGTACTTTTATTTTGTTTAATTATTTAATTATTTATTTTGAGACTTTGTTGGATATTTTAAGCAGGTGAGAAATTAATTTACGTTGTGTTATTATTATATTATTTTACGTTTTGTTGAAAATAGATTTTTTTCCTCATAGAAGTTTGATCATTCATTTTGTATGTTAACTTCACAAAACAAATTAAAAAATAAAACGTAACTTGCAAGTTTTGTACAAAGTAACTTCTTGTTCTCTATTTTTGACCAGCCATATACACAAAAGAACTAATCTACATTATCATCTACGCCTCTCCTTTTACACGAAGAGTGAACCAATAATACCAACAAAAACAACACTTAATTAATGATTTAAAAGTGATTTCAAATTAAACTCGATAAATCTCAATATAAATATACCAAAATAAATTGAACTTTATAAAAATCTCTAACCTTAATTCGCGGTGTCATTATCAAACAACTAAAATCCCAATTCAAACAATTATTTATTTTAATTAGATTTAATTACTCATTTAATCTTGAATTTCATAAAAAGGATGTCAAATTAGTTCTTCAAATTTATTTAGTCTCAATTTAATTATAATTTCTAAAATTAATGTAATTTGTTCATGAATTTTGAAAAATTAATGCAATTTGATATTTTTTTTATTGTTAAATTTTTTGAAATATGTCAAAGATTTTTTTTAATCAAATTTGACACTAAAAATTATTTTAATTACACAAATATTACAAACCATCCTATTTATTATTTCAATTTTGATAAAAAGTTCTTTATCAGTTTCAGGAAATTTAACGAAAATAATCAGACTGTATCAAATTTTCACAAATAAAGATCAAATTGTTTCAATTTTTATAAATCAAAACCAAATTGAGACTAAAAATAACTGAAGAATCTTCGACCTTAACATTTTTAGATGAAAACTAATACTAATCGAGTAATTAAACATTTTAGCTATTTGTTTTTAGAATTAAACGAGTGATATTCTATGTTAATTGTTTTCCACTCACACATTTCTTATCCACACGGTATATTTTGCGGGTTACTTTATTAAGGAATCAGCTTCGTATCTTTTATTCAACTCTTTGGTCACGAACCCATTTTGTGCACCAAGTGTTTGTTTAAAGTCCTAATACATGTTTATGCCTTTTTCACACTTTCTGATCTTAAGTTTGTTCGGAATCTTTCACCCTCCAACTCATCATCATCATCATCCCATGTAACAAAAACACATTGGCTAAAGTGAAATAATAATCCAATAATGTGGTTGGAATAGTTCCCATTTAGAAACGACAAGTTAAATGTAACCACCCTATAAATTAAGTGGAAGTATTAGGCCCATTTCAGTGAGATTGAGTCAGATTGATAGAGGCCCTTCACACAAAAAGAGTATTAATAAATTAATAATAGTAACATATATTATAACCTATTAATATTAGGAATGGAATCAAGTGTGCAAAGAAGCAAAACAGAAGGTGCCTTCTGATCAGGATTTGCAACTACCCATGTAAATGTTCTCAGATTAGAGAATTCAGATCACATATTTTTCTTTTAAAAATCTATTTTAATAACAGTTTCACTACCTTCGATAAGTCTCACATATTAGAAGTCAGAATCAAACACAGTTTAAATACTTTTATCTCTCTGTCTTTCAAGATATTTTTTAAGAACAAAACTGTGATAGAATTACATGATTCTAAGGTCATATTAAGCATTGTGTGGATATTACTCTTTTCTAATACTTGTTTCCTCAGCCTATAATGATTGCATATATTTTTGGGAGGGAGCATGTTGGTGACTTTGCGTGAAGATTCGAATGATCAAAGGTTGTCACATTATTGAAATATTATAATTTGATGTTACACTTTTCACTGTAGACCTACCTTCGAAAAAAAAGATGGGGGAGGCTATTCACTAAATGATGCAATTTTATTATCACCATTGATTTGTAAAAAGAAGATTATGAATGAAGGTGAGTTGTCATTGAATTGACTATTCTAGTGTAAATAAGTTGTCACAACTTTATTTATTTTTACATTGAAATCGATTTAGATTTATTTTAAGAAGTCGTTATTATTATTATTATTATTATTTTACTTTTTATTCAATTGAAACTAGAAATTCAATTGAAGTATTTTTGTAACAAAAACAGTTGAAGTCTCATATGATGAAGCATTTTGGAATAAGGTTCGTATTCGACAACATGTTAACAATTTCTTTTAATGTGTTTGTATTTAGACATCTTTGCATTCGACCATTAGGCAAAACTCTTTAAATAGTTATTCTACTTTTTTGGAAATTAAATCGAACTAATATATATTTTTCAGTTTCACAGTTATTTTATTGATTGGATTTTTTGTTTGATAACAAAAAGTTGGGTATTTCCACTTTATTTGCGAATCAAGAAAAAAATGTTTTTTTTTTTTTTTAACTCAAGCATGATTTGAAAGGTAAACACTGCAAACCACATATTCTTTCTAAGCATTTTAAACTGTCTATAGATAAAACTTAGTTTAAAAGGAGAAACTTATAATCTAAATCTATCAAATGCTTTTACTGTTTTCAAAATTTTAATATTAAAGAGAAAAATTATTTTTTAACTACTAAATTTTGACAACTTTCTTATAATTAGAAGTATCATTTTTTTAAGTGGTCTCTAATTTTTTACTTTTTTATTTTTTTATGTTTCTAAAATAATTAGACGACGTCTCATGTTGTATGAAAGAATTTTCAAAATTTGATTGTCAACGTATCCTTGTCTTATTAAAGAATACTGCAAGATTTGTCTTTGTCTTATTTGAGTTATGGTTAAAAAATATTTAATCACTTCATTTTTGTTTTTAGTGTAAATACCTAATTGGTTATTTTTAAAGAAAAGTTTTCATAATTTTTTTTGAATACATACTTAAATTTAAAATCTTAAAGAGGCTAAGCATAATTCAAGTGAAATCAATGTAATATTGTTGATAGAAATCAAAATTTGGCAATGTTCCAAAAATGAGAATACATCAATGGACAATACGAAAAAGTCAAAAAGCCCATACCTTGAGCTTAGTTTTTGTCGAGCATAAAGTAAAATGACATGATATCCATCAGGAGTTATAATAATTTTTTTTTCGGATTTGCCTGTTTTTGCATCATATGCTTTTAGGGTTAATAAAAGTCTTTGCTTCAATTAAACATAAGATTATAACTTTAGCCACCGCCAGATCCCTATGGAATGTTCTGGAACTTTTAAAATGAGATATCTAAATACTATAATACATAAAGGTTTCAAGAGATAAGGTGTTCTATAATATTTAAATATTTAATTTTTATAAAATAAAATTCACTCACGTACGTAGTACTGAAACTTTACAGCACATGTCTGAATTCCACCAAACCTCTGTCAGAGACAATTTTTGGGGCATGCATAGTCTTCTGATTTCATTAATTTGTTACTTTTTTTCTTCTCCGCCCATGCATTAATTTTTTTTTTCAAAATATTTTATGTAATACTTTGAAGTATTGCCATCCAGCAGATGAATTTTTTAAAGGAATTTAAAATACGGTGTCAGATTCTTAATACAACCAATTCGGAAGATTTAGGCAAAGAGATAGAATACTTTTTTTTTATCTCTCTGAAATCTAAAATCCCAACTTATGGTTGATATATATTTCTAAGGAAATAAACATTAAATTTACAGATTTTTTTTTTTTGTTATGTATCACATACTTATATTGTACAATTGACTCTCAACAATATCATGTTTGATTAATTACTTGAACTTCCACTATACGCATAGAATTGAAAAGAGAAATAGTCAGAATTACAATAACTGATAAGCATACCTATCCAATTGCATTCATAACCTTAAACAGATACGTAATTTAAATAATTATTTATCAAGGATTAATGCATATTCTCAAAAGTTACAACGGGTTATATAAATACTCAAAATATATTTTAAATTGACTAGTTATTATTTCTATTTTGGGTGGGAAATTAGTTGTGCAAAACCACCTTACTTGAATATATATAATTTTTATTTTATTTTTTAAGGTACTCAAGTTATTTATATTAACATATATAAAAAAAAAATAACTGGTTGTCCAAGACCACCTTACTTAGAAACGTATCTTTTGCTTTTCTTTTTTTTTCATTTTGATACATGCTTAGTTATAAAGTTCAAAAGCAAACAAGTAGGAACAAGCTCATGAAGATTAAATCACTTTATAGTCCAGTAACCTATGTATTGAAGACCAAGGGAAGAGAGGTGTAAACCGAGCAGATTGGTAAGAAATTAATCTCTCCTCTTCTTCTTTTTCTCGTTCCTCTCAGCTGAATTTTTCAACTGAAAAATAATAGTAAAAATCCCGTCAATAAAAAATTTGTAAGGTAAAGGAGAACCCATTAAACATGCTTTAACAATCAAACTCACCATAATGACAAGAATCCTCACAAAAACTGCAACCAAATCAGTAAACAAGGTCAAGGCATGCTTTACATAGTCCAGATCGCCCAGGTGTGCTCTCTCAACTATTTCTTGGGTGTCAACTATAATGTAACCCACAAACACCAAAAGCCCAAAGTACAGCTGCAACAACATCAAATAAACTCCGTGTAAATTGAGACTTAAAAAAACAAATAATGAATTCCTCTAAGGGGTGTTAATACTTATAAAAATTTACTGGTTATTGGTTAATATTAATTAGAAAGAAGAAATTTTGAGAGCTCTTAGTTCTAAATCAAGTGGCAGGATCTTTGAATGAAAATTAGAACCTACTAAAATTTGTAATTTCCACTAAATTACCAATATTAGATAGAGTGTCAGAAAGAGAGTCTTTAAAGAGTGTCGACAGCATTTCTCTTAGTATATGTATAACCAAGAATCAGAATGCTCCAAGCTATTTTCACAAAATGGGAATAATGACAGACAGCCACTTACCTCAAACTTGAAGAGAGCTGTTGAGCCTCCAAAGATGGATGAAGCAAAGTGCAACCAGAGAAGGATGGATAATCCAGAAGAAACCAAGCCACCGAGGTACAGGTACTCCCTACGTCTTGCAACCAAAGCTGCTCCTGAGAAGCATGCAAAGGCCAAGGATGTTGCCACAAATGCACTAAAGATAAGGCTGGAGAAACAAAAAAGAATGATGTCACAGAACTATAAAACATTCATCAATGCGCTACCCAATTGTCTCAAAGAGTAACTACCAGTGAAGGTACTAGCCAGGAGAAAAAAATAATAAAAGAAGATAGAAAGAAAAAAATTAAGCTTTTTCTACAACTTTTAAACTAAATCTTTTACAGAAACTCTCATTTAACTTTTCCAGTAAACTGGTTTTATCTTATTCATAAGTTAATATCAATATGAGAGAAGTCAAATTCATTTTTTTTTTTCACAATTTCTTCACCTTTACAAAGTCGTTAAAAGTTTATCTAAACAAAAAGTCAATGATTTAATTCCAATCAAAGGTGACGGGAGCGTTGAATGTATAGCATGAATCCTAGCACAATCCATTGACCAACACATAGCACATACCTTGGATCTATTTGAATAGCCAAATCAATCAAGGGTCCAATGGAGGCGCCCTGAAACAGTGACGCGGCCATCAACAAAGTCACCCTCTTCTTCTGCACATCACAAGAAAATAAAGAACGCGGGTGAATAACGATCACAAGAAAACAAAAAAAAAAAAAAAAAAAAAAACCACACCACCAAAAAAAAAAAAAAAACCAAAAAAAAAAAAGAAAAAAAAAAAAAAAAAAAAAAAAAAAAAAAAAAAAAAAAAGGCAACAGAAGCTTAAAATGACACATACCTCTTCCGAAGGAGGTGTAGAGAGTAACCAAACGCTGCTTCCCACACACGCCACCGTAGTAAGAAAACCCCCAACATTCAAGAGGACATGAAGGTAGGCCCCAACAGCAGCAGCAACCACGGCGAAACAAAGAGTAAAATAAACCTACAACAATCAATCACAGCACCAAATTAACAAACCAATAAACTAAAATTTACCATGAAATCGAAATAATCCAACATCCGAAGATCCTACAACCCTAAATTTTGCAAACCCTAACTAAGATCATAGAAATTGATATATCCAAAAGAAGAGACATTGTTATTACAAAGACGATGAAAGAAAACGTAGGAAATCCATGGCTTCCACATTTCTTCGGTAATTGAATAAAAAAAATGAAATGAATGATAAAAAGGTAGAAATTAGAAGGGAACCTTCTTGAGGTGATTTTGAACGAGGGGAGAGATGAGACGGAAGTTCTTGAGGGTATCGTAATTCCATCGGTTTCTTGAATCGAAGAAGGAAGTGAAGGCGTCCATTGCTTGGATCGATCGCAAACACAAATTGGATAATGGATGAGAGAAATATATTTGAATGTCAACACTCCCAATCTATTTATATTTATTTTAATATTTGAAAGGACAGAGTGCAATTTCGCAGAAAGTTCCACACAAGATTATTTCCTCTTCATTTAAGTCTCCTACCTCCCCTATCCCCTGCATGTGGTTCTATTATATATAATTTTGTAGAAGTGTAAAAATAGTATTGAAAAATTATCTAATCATTATTTTTTAAATAAAAATTATTTAGCTATTTTAATTAAATAAAAATTTGTTTAATTACTTTTTTGTATATATAGTAATACATTGTTTTTTATTTATTAAAAGGTAAATTTTATTCAATTAAAATATGAAACTAAAAAGGTATTCTATTTATATAATATTATAGATTTGACCGAATAAATATAAATATTAGGATTAGTAGTTTTTTCCAACTTGATAATGTTATCCCTTTGATTAATTTTCAATTTTAAAACGAAGTTAATATATTTTTAAATAATAAATCATACCGTATCATATAAAGTTGGACGGGATAAATACACAATACATAAATATATAACGCACATTATTATTATTTTGGAGAGTGGCTGACTAATATAACACATTTAAAATAGTTAAAAAATATATAAAAATTTAAAATAGTAGGATGTAAAAAAAAGTTAAATTTTCAAATTTAATTCGTAAATATACATTCATACTTCAGGTTTACTCTACTTATTTCGAATATAATTTCTTTTATTGTAAGTCTAATCTATTTAATTTAAATTGAATTGGATAATATTTTTAATTTAAAATTAAAGTAGTTTTTAATTAATTGAAGCCATGTTAGATTTAGACAAGAGATGATTAGTTCATGTTGCACCCAAATGATATAATGTTAATCGAGGTGAGACTCTTATATATAAGTTAGGTTGGGTTTGACTTTAAATTGGTATGAACTTAAGTTAAGTGAGACAAATTTAAATCTTAAATCATTATAATTAAGGTTTTTTTTTTTTTTTTAAGTTGAGTTAAACTAAACTAGTCCACATATATGTTGAGTCCGTGAAAGTTCATGTCAAAACAATTTCTTATAAAGTTAAGTGAGTCACACGTTCAAATCACCTTAAACTAGATTAAATTCGATAAGAACTAAATGAAATATAACATAACTGAATATTGATTAGATTAATCGAGCCTATATTAAAGAGATTCAAACCTTGGCTAACCTAAAACAAGTTAAATAAGGTCCAATTCAAATAAAACTTGATCAGATTAAGTAAAACTTAAATGAGTGAATTCATGTTAGTTTGAATTATACAAGATTGAACTTAAGTTAGACTAGTTCAAATTAAAATTTAAAATTATTTAAAAATTATTTAAACTATATTTAATATATTTAAAATTAGATTAAAAAATAAGTTCATTTCAATCCAAAATAGATCATCACACCCATCAAATAATAAGATTAAAATAAAGTTTTTTGAGAAAATAAAAAAAAAATTGTCATAGTATAATAAAAAGTTTATTATAATAGGCATAATATTACAAACTAAACACAATTAAACAAAAGTAATACAAACATATGAAATTTGTAATAGTTTTTGCTACCTATTATAATTAAAATGAAATATTAAAAAAAAAAGTTATGTGAATAAATATGAGATTTAATTATATAAACATATTAAAACATTTCCAGTAAAAGATTATTGGTTGTCTCTTAATAACCATTATTTTGATGAGACTGATAAACAAAAGTAAACTGTTCAAATAAATAATTTGTATCAATTGGTGTATAAATTTTAATACAAAGTCCATAAATATTTCTTGTAAAAAAAGTATATTTCCCCCTTTCTTTTCACCAATATACACATATCCATAAAATTCCATTTGATTTAAAAGGAAAATAAAACAGCTTCCTCAAAAGGTACAAAATCATATTTAGTAAAAAGAAAAATTATTTCATAACAAGTTTTGTAATTAAGACAGGTAAATAAATAAAAAAAGACAGAAAGATACAAGAAATATACTAAATTATGTGATAGTATCACGAAAAGGACGGATAAATTTTATATAAAATATATTGCGTGGATGATATCTTTGGTAAACCTTTTGAACGAGTACACAATAGACACATTACTTTAATCAAGTAAAAAATATTATTGATATTATTTTTTGATAAAATTATTTAAAAAATAAATAAATTTATCACATATAATACTTTTTTTGGATATAATTTTTCGTATTATTATTGCATATATTATTTACTATTTTTGAAATCAGATCAGAACTGCGATTTGGTACCGAGAAAATTTGCATAAATGCGTCATTGATAACATTTTTAATAAATAAAGAACTCCGTTATGTAGTTATGTATTTCTGACAGAAACCAAGGATCATAAAATCTAAAATATTAACCAATAAAATCTTTCGCCTTTTTTGGTATTATAAATTTTCATACATTTTAATTTGTCTTTTGGAAATTTACATGCAAGAGGAAACTCTCAAATTAATTTCAGTTGATTTATTTATTTATTTTCAATCCAGTAAATTTGAACTCAAATTATAAGGAAATTAAGTTGTTGAATTTAGTATGTATTTGTGTTAGAGGCGTATTATAATGAATAACTGTAAATTACTAACAAACATTTCCATTCCTCTTCCAAACAACAGTGCGTCAAGTCTATGAGGCGTATTGGAAAAATTCTAATTCAAAAGAATATTAAACTTTAAACGTATACAGTGAACAATACGGAGAGTCTGCATGCAAATTTACGGAATAGTCTAAATCATTCTCTAGATGGAGAAGAGAATAACAGTTTAAAAAGAAAGCCAAGTAAAACTCCAAGGACACCCACAAAAATGGCAAAGATGAAGGAAAAGCCAGGATCACCTTTTCTGTTTCTTCGTCTTTTCAGCATGTCCTACACAATGAACAGAGTACATAGATTAGTGATATTTACAAATAGTTTTCAAGTCTCAGTAATGAGTACAGCAGACAACTATTATAGATCCAACAGTCACAATCCAACACCAAAGAGAGAGATTTTCAGAAAAAAGAAAATAGATATATGATATGAAACGAAAGTAAATTAATCGAGAAAATACAAGGTGGAAGAGAGGTGGAGACAATGTGTATCAAATATCATTTTTGGTTCCAACATGTTTATTCATCACATTCAACTGAATCACCATGAGTGCATATTTGGAACAACAACTCCAAATATAATCCTAACCAAAATCTTGTGATAAAAGAGCAATGTTTGAAAAACGCAGAACAGTTACCACTTCTTGTTGCAGTTGTCTCGTTTGTCTGACAGCGGCATCTCTTTCTTCCTTCAGATTCTGCAAAACCTGACTCTTAAAAAATAGAAGTGTAATTTAAAAGCATGACTGGCTAATCTAAAGAAAAGATCTGAACGGGGAGGGAAGGTTTAATTGTCTGGCATTAACTGCCACAATGTAGGAAATGTCTGACAATGAGCAATTGATGTGCAATTAGAGATAACAACTCAAATACGGAATACAACTCAAGCAACTAGCCATTCATTTTGCTAATACACAGATGGAGTCGGTATGTATGTGAATGGAATGAAATTAAAAACTGCCAATACAACTATCTTAACCTAAAAGAATAAATTGGTATCATAAATACAGAAGTAATTACTTTAAATTCAGCGTGTACAATGACATAATCTATAAACAATTCCACAAGAATTAAAATTATATATGTATAATCTCCGGCAAACTAACTAGAGACCTGAGCATAATTTTTTTCCACACTGCTTTCATGGAATTTGTGGAGTGCACAACATGCTAGATGTTTTGTGCCACTTAAAAGCCGAGGAAACACCTCTATAAAATTATGAAGTAAAATCTGAGCAGAATAAACCAGATACCAGACATATTATAAACAGGAGAAGCTTGATGCAACACATGTTTATATTTTCAATCAGAAGCGACCTATAGAAGGAAGTTCAAATGTTTCACTGATTTCAATTTTTATTTTGTCTTTACTTATCAATCTCAAAATGTTTTCTAGCTTTCTCAAATACCAAGTCCTACGTTGTTTCCACCAAATGGAGCAAGTATCATGAGTAGTTTGTGCATCAACAAAATGGAATTAATGCTGTCACAAAATCCAAGAACTATGCCATCAAGTGAAGCAACCCATAGTAATCTTCTCAATCAGGTTTCTCAAGCTTTTCCGTTCCAAATATGTGAGGTTTCTTTGCATAGGGACCCCACGCATGTGGGTTCTCCAGCTTGAGACATAAGATACAACATATGGCATTATGGCTTAAAACATAAAATTACGAAATTCAAAATAAAGAAAAAAAGGGGAAACTGATTTCCACGAAGGGTATATGGGGGAGGAAAAGAGACTCACAGAAGAGGAATCGAGTTTATGTGAGTTCCTGGATGCATCATCTTCAGAGCTTCCTTCGGGTGAGGCAGTAGAGATATATGCAACTCTTAATTTCAACTCCTCTATCGAATTACCACTTTCCTTATTAAACTGCAAGTGAAATTAGCAGTATTAGTGACCAATTTTTGCTTTTCAATCTGTATAGTTGATCCCCTATAAAAAGACAGTGTTGACCCTCTTACAGTATCTGCCGGGAGGTCGTCAACATCTGTATTTGAACTCACTATTGTACTCTGTAACAGAAACTTGTCTTTACATTGCATGTCTGGAGGGTATTCCCGTTGGGCTTGGAGAGTGACTATACAAAATAAAAATTGGACAATATGACAAATTCTACTACCATAGACCGGGAAGAGCTCTGGGCTCCTAAGCAAATAAATTTAACACAAGAACATTTCATCTAGATGGAACCAAAAAAGCTGAAATAGTGCATCACAAGCTCAAATAAAGCTCTTAATCACTTATTCCCAGTCCTTACCGTTGCAGGAAAGAAAAATTTCCATTATGTGACCTTTGATCAGTTGAAATTTGCAGTTTTCACAGACCTAAACATCCACCCTGCGTTTCTTCCTACCCATCTATATTATGAAACAGCATATTTCTAAATTTACGTCCATTAGATGTCCATTCAGTATCCTGTTCACATGCATATCTGCTAGGCAAGTGCTAGCAACACACTTCCTAATATCTTATTTGCCTTTGCTTAAAATGATTAGAAATTAAAAACCACGAGGGAAAGTTTACTACATACTTGTAATCAATTTCAGCAAATAAATAAAATTTTTCTTGATAACATTTTCCCTTTTTATTTGGCTAAAAGGCAATGAAAGAGGTTGGCGACAATTTTGCTTTTCATTTTATCTGTTCACACCACCGATCAAAGATGTCATAAAAGTTTTAAAGCAAAAAGAAAACGGTTTTGCTAACGTGTGCTCGCCAGGGGCTAAGGAATCAAAAGTAAAATCCATCAATTTTCCATAATCAATCGTAATTATTTAAAGAAGACAGTATCATAAACTTGTCTTCATTTAAATATTTAATAGTTTCCGATTTTGAAATCGCTTCACGTATATATATATATCTCCTCTAACCCAAATAAAGATATAATACATATCATAATCAAAGAACTAGCCTTATAAGTAACTCGGTAATATTAACATGCAGCACCTCTGATGATACAGGAGTCCCAGGGGTGTACGACACCGGTGTTTGGTCGTACAAAGTATTTCTTGGGAGAAGTGGTTTTGACCTATATGAAGGAGAAAATCAAGAAAAATAGATTGGAATGAAAAGCATTGAGAAGGAAGCAAAACATAAAGTTAAAAAAATACCTTGAAAGCAACATGATTCTGTGTGTTATTGAGGACCTTAAGATCGCAAAACGTTTGCTTCTCCAACTCAACTGGTTACACGAAAATCAGGAGAGTAAATAAACAACATATTGGCGATAAATGTCTATAACAATTAATTAATTAGTGATTTTGTGAATAAAAGGAATAATTAAACAGGATTTGGTGAGATTGAGAGGAGAGATTGAGAGAGAGACGTACAATGGAAGCGGAGTTCGTCGGGACTAACGGAGATGAGTTGAGAGGCGGTCATGGCGGAGAAGGGGAGTGGGGGGAAAGGGGGAATGGGGAATGGAGGAAGAAATGAATTAGAGTGACATCACATCGCGTGAAGGAGAAGAGGAAGAAGAAATATGTGATGGAACGAGGAGTATGGGGCACCGATGGCTACAAAGTCCTTAACCAAATTTTGCAGAATTTTAGCCACCGAGATCGCTTTTCGCCTTCACACTCCTCCACACTGTATGTCTGTGCCATCTGGTTTTCGCAGAGGCACTGAATAACAGAGAGAGAGAGACGCTGCTATACTCTCGCATCCTTTGGGGCCACCTGCTACCTACTCTGTGCACGTGTCCTTTTTTAAATGTTTTTTATTTACCACCTTTTATTTTTTCTAAATGTTTTGACCAAGAAAGAGAATGATATTTATGTGAAAACTTATCTCATTCCACTGTTTTCTTTTTCTATTTTATTATTTAAGTTGTTGATTTTATGTTTTTTAGATTTAAAATAATTTTATTTAAAGGGGTTTGAATCACACAGATTTTCAGTTTTATTCTGTTTAAGAAAATACAATACAAGTATTTTAAAAAAGTTATTTATACAAATCTAAAAGTAATTGTATAATTAATAACATAAAAAAAATATAAGCTCAATTTGAATTGGATCTATTTTCAAAACTAAATCTAAACCAATTTCAATGAAAACGGATTATTATTTCCTCCGATTTTTAGGCTAATTTTCAGCTTATTCAGTTTTTAATTTCTTATATTAAATCTTAATTTTTTTGGGTTAGTTATTAACACTCCATTATTCTAAATATAATTATTTTTTTTAATAAAATTAATGCTCAATGTTTATTATTATTTATCTCTATATTTTTTCAATACTATTTACCTACTAAGTTTTACCTCACTTCCAATTGCTATTCCTCTCTTTCTTTTTCTCTTTCATTTTTACTTCATAAAAAATATGCCATGTTCTCATATTACCTATAACAGTAATTGAGGTATGGATATCTTCATATTTTCCAACTTTCAGGCAAGAAGAGCGTTAAAACACTGACAACGTATTTGAAAACCGGGGCACTCTATATTGATGATTACGAAAATAACGATTTTAAACAAGTGATCACTAATGAGGTCGATGAAAAGGATGACGAAGGGTATTAAAACATAAAAATAGACATCATCCCCATGCTAGCATATTTCGTCTAGATTCAAATATGTAATAAATAAAAGCATAGAACAAGAGAATTTATAACAAAATTATTCCAGCATGTTGCTCTAGATTTTAATCCTAATATCCATTTTAATGAACTAAAGTAATGGTTTTCTTTGTCACAGCTTCGCTTTCTTACAGTATATATTATAGTGACGCAGAAGAAACACTTCAAATTTCTCAGAGCTATCAAGGTTCAGCAGTACACTTGTTTCGATTTCAGGGAAGATAGGATGTAAGGGGAAGAAGAATGATATATTGTACAACAGAACAAATTGAAATAGTAGCATTAGAGCCCCGCAACACTTATCATGGATCAGTAGACTATTTCGAAGATGAACGTAGGGAAAAGTGGGGTATCTACGAATCATTTGAAAGTGGAGAATCTCGGAAGCTTGTCTCTCAGATAGTACAATCTTGCCCTCCTGACCTTACGGTGGCTTACCACTTTGATTTCTTTTATGTTTGGTGAGTAACTGTCGCAGTAAATATAAGCACATATAAGACAATATATGACAAGAAAAAGTCGGTAAAGATTTCATAATACAATCTACCAATATGAAAATTCATATACAGTGGTCTTTAGACATCCATTTGTAGCTTAAAACAGAGAACTGTTTGGGCAATCAGCTTGAATAAATAAATTCAAATCTTCTCAATGATAATTTCATTATCTCTTAATATCAGCACAGACCGAAGACAAATATTAACCATAGAAACATTGCATATGTTCGTCAGCAACAAATGTAGGTCACACATTAAAACATATATGAATCTCACCTGCCATTCTTCTGAGACATATTGACATAAATAAATTTCAAGTTCAGGCTGATATTTTTTCCAATTCACATTTCCCACAACTAGAATTCTTATTACTAGAAAAGGATTTGTCTTCTTACAAGTTACAACCCTCCCATGGAAACCGAATAAACCCCGTTTTGTAAAAAAGAAATAAAAATTGAAATGAAAATAGTCTCATGCTTCAATTTATTGTAGAACAAGGTTACCTTAAGCTACCATTGATCAGAATCCCATCAGACAACCAACGTCCAAACAATATGTAGTTTCAAAAGGTGCACAGTTGTGCATGCATAGACGATGGAATCTAAATCTTTGGAAATGACAACTCCTAACTATTTCTTTTTCCACAGCCTAGTCATCCAAAGTCTTCACATTGACTATAGTTCCTTTAAGTAACAAAGATAGTTAAGTATTAATCCCAAATTCCCAGTTTTTAGTAGGAAAACGGTTTATATAATTATATCCCCTAATCACAACAATAGGATAAACAATGATGTGAAGGAATGATCCAAATAGTGGAAAAGCAAATGGCAATAATAGTCTTCAAATACAAAATTCTAATAAAGAGGAAACTCACATTGGGAAGACTATCTCAACCCCAGTGCCGGCAATGATTCTTCGGATTCGAATAGTTGTGTGAATACCAGCATTTTGTTTTGAGATGACAATCCCCTTATAAATGGACAACCTACGCTTGTTCTCAGGAACCTCCTGCAAGAAGAACAAAATTATAACACCATAAAATTCATGTCACTTCAGCACTCTTCTCAAAATATATCTTAAGTAATAAAAAGAATACCAATTTGATTTCGACAACATCCCCAGTCCTAATGTCTGGCGTGGGTCTTTCCTTCTCCGATGCCTCAATTGCCCTCTGATTCAATATCTGCATCAGCAACAGCAAAAACAACATCATGCATTTTACACTTCGTCCATCTTCTGTCTTTCCCTACACATTCTCACACACAGACACGCATAGAAAGGGTGCAGAGTGTGGAAACCTAATTGGTAATTTAAAACACTCAAGCTAATTTATGGCGCCTCTAATTACCCCCATAACGTCTCCAAGCTTGACTCTGGCTTTTCGGGGCAATTTCGGAGCCTCAGAATCCGAAAGCTGTTCTGCTTCGCCTTCCGAAACTTCATCAACATTGTCGGAAGGAACATCTTCGGTGGCTTCACCACCGCCTTCGAGGTTGGAATCAGCTCTCACAACGAAACTAGACTTAGCAATAAGAGGAGTGCAACGCCATGAAATTGGAGTCGAAGGAACCCTAGAAATTAACGCAACGTTACGAAGGGAAGAAGAAGGAAAAGTGAGCTTGGGCGCAAACAGTGCCTGCTGCAGTACAATTTCCAAATCAGTAAGGAGATAGAGAATATAAAAATGTTTAGGTTTTCACATTTAATGAAGAGGCGAGAGCAAAACCTGAAGAAGAACTTGAGAAGCCATTATTATGAAAACGGAAACAGGGGTTGCACCTTCAGTGGGTAGGAGACATGGCAACACTGCAAAATGTAAGAATGGAGAAGACCCTTATCTGTTTCTATCCGTTCCACACGTGCGAACTAACTACACTTTCCTTTTTCCTTTTATTGGGCTGGGCCTGGTTTACAAAAATAATGGGCCCGAATAGAGTCCATTATGTTCTGGGCAGGATCTTCCTGCAAGGACACGTGTCTATACCATCCATGATTACATGAAAAAAACTGATTCTTCGTTAAGAACTTGTATTATCTATGCTCCTTCTATAAATACAGTAACCATGACCATTGTTCTGCATACTCTGTTCTCTCTGTCACCCAAATTTTTCTTTCTCTTCTCTCTGTAACAATGGCAGCACTCACACGTGCCATGTTGGTGCTAGCCATATCCTTCACTCTGGTAGCAATATCCACGTCTCAAGCTCCCTCTCCTGCACCCACGTCTTTCACTCTCCCCCCGCAAATGTCCCCAACCACCTCACCAACTCCAACACCTTCCCAAAGCCCAAGCCCAGGCCCAGGCCCAAGCTCAGGCCCATCCACCACTTCATCGCCACCTTCACCTTTTGCTCCCTCTCCTAGTTCACCCTCACCCACTCCATTCACTTCATCGGCATCTGCTGATTCTGTGCCTTCAAGCCCCAACAACGCGTTTCTTGGTGGAACCAGTTTCTTGATGCTACCTCTACCCTTTTTCGCGGCTGCGACAATGCTTCTTGTTTGAACCAAGACATGTTTTTAATCAATAACTGAGACATGTTTTTTGTTCTGTTCTTTTTAAGCTACTCTGTTATTTTATTCTGTAGATGATTCTTGGATAATTGGTTAGTATTTCATTAATGCAATATTGTACGAGTATTGTATGATTTATGATATCATTCAAAATTTACGATTTTACCTACGGATGCTAATTCCTGACTTTCATAATTATAATATTATTGTATTTATGTTTGCTCTATCTGTTATAGGCACCTCATTGGTGTTTTTTTAATTGTAAATATCATTGTTAAAAAAAGGTGAAAATTGGAGTATTCATCAAACTTATTTAAAACATTAGTTTTTCACCTAGCGTCACGTAAGAGTATATTTTAAAAAATTAAAATAGGTCAAATTCACGTTTTATACATACGAAGCAGCCTAAAGTTAATCTAAGATGAATTCTAATCGACATTCACAGTTGTCATAATTAATAAAATAAATTACGTTCTTCTCTCGCACAAAAACATATTAAAATTACACTATTTTTCTCTTATATCTAAAACTATTGTTGAAGGTGAGGAACAAGTTGAAGGTGACACTTTGGAACTTTATCATGAATATGTGTGTGGAAGAAAGAGTTAAAAAAGGGACAGTGTGTTGTGCTTGTGCTTGTGCATGTGATGGAAGAATATAAAGAGCATGGAATTGGTTGGTTTTTTCCTCAAAACAACTTTAGCAGAAAGTGAGGTTCCCATAAAATTACTAACATTAAATAACAAATGCCATAGCACTAAGGATTTTGACCATTGAAATGTATACGCAAAAACTAAAGAAAATGATGAAAATTGTTTAGTACTTTTATTTATAAGTTGATAGCAGATAAAACCAGAAAGGGTGCATAACTCTTCTTGTTTAACATCAGAGTTTAGAACACAACACAAACATTAGAAGCACAATTTGTTGAATGCTGTTCTGTGTAAAGAAGAACACAACAAGGGAATAAAATCCGAAGGTAGAGGTGATGAAGTAGCATTTGAAGTTTTGCTAATTCTGCAATGAATGGGTATTTGTGTAGGCCATAAAGTTACAGAATTTATTCATTTATGATAAAATTACACATGAAGAATTTTGTACCACACAAAATAAAGCACTAGATTCCACCCCCAATGAATTCAAATTGTAAAAGCTGTGAGTATCAAACTTTAGCTTTTTTTGTTACGGGATCCATGATCACAACTAAACAAAACTATTTATCAGAAATTATTGATGCAATATTCCACATTCACTCATTAAAAAAAAAAAAAGGTGTTGCAGTATTAAAAACATAATCTTTTTTATTGAAGTAATAATTTATGCATGGAAATTCCACGTCACGATGTAGGGTTTTTTTCTTTTGGCTCTACTCTTTTTCACTGCCATTTTGTTTTCCTCTTGAAATTGGAAAAGTACCTGTTACCACAAAGAAGTTATGTTTAAAAAATTTCTTTACCATTCTCTCCTTTTGAAGTTAGCAATGTACCTGCAATCATAAATAACACATCTATATTATGTTTGAAACTAAATATGACCTTAATATTGGTGTAAGTTTAGATATTACCTACAAACAAATAAAATAGAAAGATTTATTTATTTATTTTAGTTCCATTTATTTCTAGCATTGGTTTTTTCTTTTTAAAGTTGTCAATTAATGTATGTACCTACAAACCTAATTTTTGAGAATATATCGAGTGTTTTTATTAAGACCAATAAATTTACTAGCTTATTTAAGTAGTTAGTCTGTAAATCTTTCAAATAATTTATTTTAAAATATTTAATTTTCTTTCATTATATCTTTATATTTTATTATTTCTATTTTATTACTTATCATTACTTATTTTAATTTTATAAAGATAATTAATTATTGCATTATTTTTAATATTTGTTTGAATTAAAAAATATTTTAACATTAAAAATTAAAATAATTAATATTCTATTAAAACAACTAATTAAATATTTTTTTTTTAGATCAGAATTTATGTTATACATACTAAGTTAAAATGAACTTGTCAGCTAATTTTGTCAAAAGAATCTTACTTAAAATAGTTTAAGCATAGATTTTATAAAATTATTAATTTTTTTCTTTAGTTTGTATTTTTTTTTTTCACTTTTATCCTATTAAAATATTGAAAGAATATTTTGCAGGTAATGGAATTTTATGTGACCATCCTATGTAATATCAATTCTCAATATTAACTTAAAAAAATAATTTATTAAAAAACAAATATTTAATTCGTATTTTCATTTTTCTAATAAAACGCTAATTTTATCGCTTCAAGTCAGTATTTTTTAAACAAATTGTAAAATTAAACCCTTGTGAATCCTCCTGCGGATTGATGGATAGACTTGTACCATCTAAAAAACAAATTTTTTTATAATCAGTATGACTTTTAAGGTTACTAATATAAAATTAACAAAATTTTCATATAGCATGATATGATTTATGATAAAATGAAAGTGCAGATTTTTTTTTTATACATTAGTATTAGTACTAAAACATGTTTTTTAGATTTTACAAAATTTAGAAAAGAGTAATGATATTTTAAAATAATAATATTTTGATTATTTTTTTATTTATTATTAATCTATTACTTCAATCATTTTTAGATCATTACATCTTATTATTAAAAAAAGTCAAAATAAATTATTGAAATACTGAATTAAAATTATATCCAAATATCATTATCCGATATCAGATTCTTCACTGATTTTGTTCGTTGTCCTCTGCTGAATATTAAAAATATTCTAAGTATCTTTTTAATATATTTAAAAATATCAAAATTAGTAATAATCAATGTATTATAAAAGCGCACTAGAGGAACAACACACAAAAACTCACAAGAGAATCCAAATTCTATCCGAGATCAAATTCTCATTATCCTCAATTTTAACATTCCAATACTAAATCTTTTTCTTGGAATACTTACCGTAAGCATCACCGGAAGGCCTAGAACCACCGTTGTTGTTATCAATAACTTCCGGTGAAGGGAATGTCTGAAAATTTGGATCTGCAAAATAAGCAAATCTCCATCAAAATCAGTGCAAAACTTAATTAGCAACATCCACATAAAATTGATTCATTACAGAAAATGAGACAAAAAAATGCATCAAAAGCATTTTTGAAGTCATAGCATAATCTACTTGTCTATTCTCAAAAAATCAGTACTTGCAACCTCATTCTAATTCTACCTGAAGAACTTGGCTGAAGCTTGGTGCATGGTATTTTCAGGTCCTTCACTTGTAGTATCTGGCAGAGCTTCTCATTTTCCTCCCTAAGTTCATCAATCATTTCTCGCTGTTTCATAACCTAAATGCATAGTAATAGTAATACTCATTTTCCATTTTTGAAGTGACTCAACAATTCGAAAGTCCAATAGAAAAGTATATGCTATCAACTGTGGTACTTGTTGGCTGCAAACAAAAATTACCGTCTGAAGTAGTTTGTTTTCTGACTCCATAAGTCCAACCTACAAAGTATCTCAGAATCAGATTTTCATATTATGTTTCATAGACTTAGGAAAAGCTTAAATTATCATTTCATACATTTTCTTGAACATAATGAATGTGTGAAAACCAAAGTTATAATTCATTTTGTAAGGCAGTGAAATTAATGGAAGAAAAGGCACAGCAGCAGCATCTGATAACAATCATGTATGGAAGTTAGTCCGTTAAGATTTGTGGAAGTTTCACGTCAATTAGAGATTGAATTAGACTTAAAGTCTATTTAGAATATATATATATATATATATATATATATATATATATATATATATATATATATATATAAACCTCATTTTACAAGTCAGGGTTTTGTGAGAATTTTGTGAGATTGAATTAGACTTAAAGTCTACTTTTTAACATATTATCTTAATCGTGGGTTTAAGTCTATCCTAGTAAAATATGATGTTTGTTGGATTTATTCTTTCATCTTTTATTGAGTGACGATTGAAACAGTCACTAATGTTTAGTTTCACATTCGAGATGTATATATATAAGTTGACTTAATTAGTATCAAGTCCTTCCCCTCTTTCTTCGAAAAATGCAAGCATGAGTTGGAATTTAAATGTTCATACATATCCAATTACATGAATTGGATTTAAAATCCGTATCCATATTAAAAGAAAAAACAGTTTTGATTTGTTTGAAACCTGTTTTTGGTTCAATGATGGAGTTTGTGGAAAGTTACTAATAATAACCTTCTCTGTCTGGCAGTCAAAGGCCGAATCATTTTTTGTAGGTTGAGACCCTACAAGACCTTGTGATAGTTGGTTGACTGATTTATTTGCAAACTTCATGAAACTTTCTTGAGAAATTTGGTCAAATGGTTTAGTTGCCTGCTGCATCATGCTTCCTGCAGATATTTTATCTGTTGATTTAGTTACCGATTGCATCATGTTTTCAGCACAAACTTTGTCGGTAGGAACCTTGCTTGGAACATTCTTTGAGGATGCTGGCATCGGCAATGCACCCTGACCAGATGGTAAACCTGGAATAAGGCCAGTCATCTTTGTCATTGGTTCCTGCCAAATTCAAGATTTTATCATGAGATACATAAACCACACAGAATACAAAACAAAACCTTTTCAGATGAAAGAAATTCCACATACTACTACACTAGATTGAAGTTTATCCATCCCTGATCTCATTGATATGCCTGCAGGTGAGTAAATTAGAAAACAGCCATCAAATGAAGATTACTTAGGTTTTATTCAAGCTTACCACTTAAGTTTACGTAATGTTAAGAAGCAGACTTTAAGCTTAATTCGTCTTTAGTAGAGATGTCTCGAGTTGTGCGTGAGATGTTAATGGATGGTCCGATAACGACTCAGGTGAAATAATAGATTCGACAAATAATAAATTTTGTTAAGATAGACTTTATTCGTGATTGTGATAACATGTTAAAAGATGAATCTACTAAACCTAACTCAATCTTACAAAAATGTTTTGTAAGTTAAAATTTGCACCTATTTATATATTATGAATTGTTCTGTCGAAGTGGGATATTCGAAGCGTAATTTGTGGCAAATCCTGACAACTTTTTCTGCTTCCACTATTTTTTCTTTATTGCGTAATGCTTATGAATGTAAAAATCATATCATGCATTATAACATCTATCAAGCTGAGAGCAACAGCATAACAAACACCTAATGATATAAACATCAGATAAAGGTGAAACGTCATTGAGAAATATGAATAGATAAAGGTGAATAGATACCAAGTCCAAAACCATGGCGAAAACCAATTCCATATCCAACCGCGCCCTGAATACTTGAAGTTCCCAACATCCTAAACTGTATAAAACATGAGAAACAGATATTTCTCGAAAGAAAAATATATTTTTAACAACTTTTTCTTATAATTAGAGGTAATAGATTTTGTCTTACCGAAGTATTGACTTGCTTGCTAACCCTAGAAATTCCATCGGTTGCACCCTTGGTCATGTTCATCACTTGATCCAACATGGACATTGTATCTACACATATTGAATGCATACAAATAAGCATTGGTTTACAAAAATAACCACTAAATTAATTATAGTTTAGTAAGATTTGGCAAGTCTAAACGAATGTGTCACTCATGCAGAAGAATCAAGCATGCGTATAAAGAAAGAAGTGTAAATAGATTTTGTTCAATCAACCAATGAAAAAGTACTATGTAATGCAATTTTGTTTACTGCTACAAAACTATGAATGGAAAAAAGTGATACTGGGATTTTGGTGAGTTTTTGGGTTGAAGAAGCGTTTCCAATCCATCTGGTTCAGTGAATGTTTCAGAGACAATGGAAGTTGCTAAATTTAAAGGGTTGATTCCAAAACCTCTAAGTACTTCACCCATCTTCAAAGTAAATGGATTCTCACTTCAAAATACATTTTGTTCATTTTCAACATTTTCCTCCATCCACCAATGGCCCATTAGGCACATCATGCAAGAAAAAAAAATTGGGGGTTAAAACCAAACTTAAACTTGAATTTTTTATAAAAAATTATCATATATAAAATTTTGAATTTGTTATATTAATATGAAAACAACCGCTAAAAATAAGGTTAAAATATCTTTTTTGTCCCAATTTTCGTCAAGTTTTGTCAATTAAGTCTTAATTTTGGTTTTGTATTCAAATAGGTCCAAATTTTCGTCAATTTTGTTCAATTGGGACCTTTTTTTGCTAACACCGTTTATATCTATGAACATTGACCGTACGTGTCACTTCGTGGGTTTTTTTAATTTTTTTAAATTTTGTTTTGAATGTTCGCGTGTCACGTGTCAAAGTCAATGTTCTATATGCAATTTGGTCCCTGTATTTTTGTTCAATTTAGTCCCAATTTTTGTTAACATGAACTTATTTGGTCCCTCTCCAAATTGAAACTAAATTTAATTTTTATATTAAAATTCACATTTTTTATTAAATATTTTTATATAATATATTTAAATTCACATCATTATAACTTTGATATAAAACTAAATTTGGTCACGTATTCGATAGGGACAAAATTGGTCAATTTTAAACAAAATTTGGACTAAATTGAACAAAAAATATCAAATATAAGGATCAAATTAAATATATAACATTGAGTTTGATACGTGACACGCTTCTGTGTCGACACGTGGACATTTAAAATCACTGTTTATGGTCGTTAATAATTTAAATGATGTTAGCAAAAATTGACAAAAATTAGAACCTATTTGAATACAAAACCAAAATTAGGATTTAATTGATAAAACTTGACCAAAATTGGGACAAAAAATATATTTTAACCTAAAAACAAATAAAGAAGGATGGTTTGGCCTTCCAAATCATAAAGTCTTTAATAAATACTTTATAAGATTTATATTTTAATAATTTTTATTTAGTTATTGGAAAAAAAAATATTTGTAAGAAAGAAATTATGTTTTAATATGACTAAGGATACTTTGCGATATTATAATCAGGTTTTAGTTATAATTTTTAGATTAGTTTGATTCTGAACAGCCATATTATAAATGTTAGAATAACGGTAGAAATAAGTGTACTCTATTTAACAGGTTGGATTTCATAAATAGACCAACTCATGATGTACCATCCTAAACAAAATTTCAGTCACAATTACATCAATTATTAAATGTGGACCCTAATAAAAGTGCTGAAATAAGGTTGCAACTAACACATTGAATAATTTTAAGAGTCTGTTACAAATAATTGATTGGTAATAATTCAGAAATAAGTAAATAAATAAACATTCCAATATCAGGCGACAGTGTTTGATATTTCAATCCATTATTATCATTACTTTTACTATTCTTATTTTGTACCTGATTTAGGTAGTTGAATATGATGTGATGGAGTTGCAGGATGTATACGTAATATTAAATAATATTATATAATGTTAATGATTTTACAAGGACCAATTCTTGGACAATATCTTTTGAATCGTCAAATTAAATGCCAACTAATACTCATTCACAAATGTACCAGCTAACCAACCACCTTAAAAGCCTCTTTATCATCTGTAAAATAAAATATGAATGGTATAAAACCTCTCTATTCAATTATGACATAAAAAATTAAGATAAATTAAATTATAAACGTAAAAATTGTTTTTGTTAATAATAATAATAATTAAATAAAGAGTTAGATATATTTTTATTTCTTAACTTTAATCAAAAATTAAAATGAGCTTATCTTTTAAATTTTAGACCAATTTAATGAAAGTTAATGGAAAAAAAATATTTAACCCCTGAATAAAACATTGTTGGGTTATGAATTTTATGTAACTTACAGATTATTTCAAGAGTGACACACAGTGAAATTTATAAAAAATAAAATTAATATTTTATAATATTGTTTTATAATAAAAATGTTTATATTTTAACTACGTAAACACGTGTGTTATCATATCTGTGTTTATGTATTTTTTAAATATACGTAATATTATATTAGTAGGTGATAATATTATAATATTATTAAATTAATATAATATATCAAAACAGATAAAAGAATAATTCTTAATAAATAAAGAAGAAAAAAAAAGTAAAAATAATTGAATTTTATAAAAAATTTGTAAAAGTAACGATCAATTTTAAAAATTTAATAAATTATTATATTTAAAATATAAAACTGATATTTTAAGATGTAAACAAAAAAGAAAATTCCTTTATATATTCTTATAAATTTAGAAACTCTTTATATATCGTTGTTATAGATTTAAGAAGTACTTATTTTTATGACATGTTTAAATTAGTTAAAAATGGAAAAAATAGAATAAAACGACACCAATTTTGAATATTAAAAATAACGTGTAACTTGTTATGCGAGTCTCAATAATAAGAAAAAGTGTAAAGTAGATCAGTATTTCAATCTATTGACTTTTTAAGATTCTTCTAGCTTCTGTTGCTTGGGCAGACCAATGCTGAAAAAATGATCATATTTCATTCTCTAAATATTTTATATGTCAATTTTCTAATTACTTATTAAGCTCAATTTTCATGCAACTTTTAACATGTTAATAATAGTTTTTTCAAACGAATTTTGACGCCTGGAGCTGCGTAGATAAAATCCAATTTAATGATAAAAGTTTCGCATCTTAAATTTATTAAAAGAAAAAGGTTCAAAATCACATGTCAGAATTCACAATTGAAGACGATAATTATTTTAGGACAATCAAATTGATCCAAAATTAAAAGATAAAAAGCAAAAATATTTTTTCAAACAAACAAAAATAAACCTTAAAAATAATACAAAAGATAGCATCTATTCCATAAATAATCTTTTACTTTTTTGACAATTAGATTACAAGCAACGAAACTATTTTTCAAATCCCATTTTATCATTAAATATTTAAATAATAATAAGGATTTAATTTTGTAGGTTCCGTTCCATCCTAACTCATGAAATTGAAATCTCCAAAAATTCGTAACCCAAGAAACCCAGACCAGTAAAGCTAGTGTGGAATGAAAGAAAACCCAAAAATGCAGGTGAGACACTTGCAAGAATTTATGATTTTACTATTATGATTACTAACCTACTTTTTTCTTTGTTTTCTTCGGCACTCAAAGCATTCACTACACGGCACCTTATTTCTATTTCTACCTGAAGAACTTGCTTCAAGTTTGCTCGATGGCACTTTCAGGTCCTCCATTAGTATACGCCTCAGTCTCTCATTTTCTTCCACAAGTTCTTCAATGATTTTCTGGTGTTTCAAAACCTAAATCCACAAAAAAAAATCGTGAGTTCTTTGGTCAGAAGACAAAATAATGATTGAGAATCTAAGCGTACACAAAAATTACCATTTGAAGTATTATCCTTTCTGACTGCAGACGTCCAATCTACAATGCATCTTAGAATTAGAATTTCATATAATATTTTATTAACCGCGGAAAACACAATAAAATACAGAAATGAACATTCTATAACTCACATGCATATTGATTGGGAAAACGATGATAATTGTGTCCATCGTACACATTATAGTTTTGAAGCAAGATCATAGTAATAATCTAATTGCAAGGAAGTTGTGTAATAAAACTAAAATTAAAATACCATAATCAATCACAAAAGGGTGTATAATGAAGCAAACATAAATTAGCAATAACAAGACTCAGCAGTTTACTAAAAAACGATGCACATATGAAGAGGTAAAAAAATTGAATGAGTTTATACCTGTACCTACAATACAACTACAGGCTCAAAACAAGTCTAATAATTGATAATGACAATGATCTTTTATAGGACTAGAGGATGCAAAAACAAGGTTATCAACAATTTTGATATTAAAACACATAAATGATAGATACATTATCAGCGCAGGAAGTTCGCATGTGAGTTTCAGGATATCCGGGTATCATGTCTAATATAATTTATAAAAAACCTAGTCAATGACGTAACATTCCCTGTTATGGCCAACCAATTAGATAGTAAGACACAAGGGTTTTTCTTTATTACCCAGAATGTGAAATTAGACATAACCCTCGTCACTTTTAGTTATATCCCTCCACACTTGTTAACTCCAACATTGCTGCAACTGCAATAACCATTACCTCTATTGTTACCATCCGACCATGGATAACTACGAATTTTATAGGGAATTTCACAAAAATATTTTTTAATATTTCAGGAAACTAAGCACTTTTGGCGACATATTCAAGAATCACATTCAGCCCAAGAGCCATAACTAAAGTAGCTAGGAGAGATTACTAGATTCCACTCAGGCTGCTTCAACTCAATTATAGTCCACCTTCACCCCTCTCCATACTATGTCTAGAACTTTCCAGTATTCCCACGTAAAAAGAAGAAACACATTCAAGGCATATAACTATTCCAAGAGGCAAATTGTTCCTTTAGCCTACGCCTCATCTTTCAACACTCTACCAATACAGAATGCAAATTCTGTCGCTTCATCCACATGTAAGTAGACATAACTAAAAATCAAATCAATGGCTAAAATGATAGAAAGCATAGCATTTAATCGCCATTTATGAAAATGAGTGCGTACTGCTTCATCAAGTCCTTCTCCTTCCCCCTTCAATAGGGGATTCTGCAGAAAGTTGCTAATAACCTTCTCAGTTCGGCTGCCAAATGCAGAGTCAACTGAAGTGCTTCTTAATGGAGTATTTTCAAAATCTGAGCGAATTTGCACAGGTAGGGATCCTGCCAGACCTTGAGATGCTTGATCGGTTGATTTAGTTGCCAACTGCATCATGCTTCCAGCAGAACTTTGGTTTGTATTGACTGTACTTACGGCATTTTGCAATGGTGGAAATACAGCCTGATTAAGGGCTAAACTGGGACTAAGTCCCAACTTTGTCGCCATCTTCGTCATTACATCCTACAAAATTCAAGATTTTAGCCATGAGATACAGAAAAGGGAAATGCAGATGTCAATACTTTTGTTATAAGAGAAAAATCACATACTACAAGACAAGATTGAATTTGATTCAAAACCCCTGGTTTCACAGCAAGACCTGACATAATAAAAACATAATAATTTAGCTACCAACCAAAGCAGGCATGCAAAATATGGAGCCTTTGTCAACTGAAGTGATTAAACAGAAATAACCATTTCAAGTGACAAACATAATATGGCCAAGGATATATAGGTGGCAACTAATTTCAAGCACGACCAGTATTTGAGACTATAGTGTCCTGAGATTTAAGAACATTGCAGCAATTTCTAGAGAGCATTGGCTGCTTCCGCTTTCTTTTTCTTTAGTGTAAAATGCATGGCATTGTATAACATTACACTGCGGTTTCTTTAGTATAAATCACTCTCCTGTGCATTGCATAATATATCATCAAAAACTGAGAAGCAGCATTCAGTGAGCCATAGTTCCACATAGTTTTAAAAATCAATTTCATAAGGCAAACGCTCCAAAGCTGCCTCCTAGGAAAAGATTTTGAGATTTTCTAAGCATGTAAAAAGTTGAAACACCAAAACTTCCGGTTCTACATACGAATCATTTTGAGAACTACTCAGGACAAATGTTTGGAAAATATAAAAGTTAAACACATTGCCAATAGTAGCACAGGAGACAGAATAATAATTCAGAATAGAACAGAATGACTCAAACTAAAAAATGGAACAGATGACATGAGTATCCAAAGAAAAGGCTAAACAAGGGAATTCATGCAATGAACAAGCATAACTAAAATGTGATGACATAAAAATCACAAAAGGTTGAAACATTTGGCAAAGAATATATATAATGAACAGATATGGCATACCAACTCCAAAACCGTGACCGAAACCAACTCCACATCCAACACCCACTTCAATATTCTTAGCTCCCAACTTCATCAGCTGCATAAAATGCCGCAAATAAATAGTTCATTACAAGTATAAAAAAAAGGTTAATGACGGTAGTAAGTTGTAACAGCATTTATGTAAATAAGAAAATGACGAGTGTTGTCTTACAGAAGCATTCACATGCCTACTAACACCAGAAAACGCATCGGTCGCACCTCTGGTGGCACTCATCACTTGATTCAACATAGGAATTGCCCCTAAATGGAATAATAAACGAGAATTGGTAAAAAATATTCACTGAATTTCACAAATATATAACAATAATCACCTTCCCGAAAGAGAATCGAATACCCAAATTTAACGGACGCCCAACGCCGATGCCGACACCACAACCGATACCAAAACCTGTAAACACTTGACCCACCTTCAAAGTAAATGGATTCTCGATTCGAATCGCATTTTTCTCGCCATTAACTCTCCCAATTTCCATTCCCCTATCACCTGTTCACTTCTTCCTCTCCAACCCTAACCAAAATCCTTTTTTCTTAGTAAAATGTCTCTGTAAAAGTAATACCGTTAGTTAAGCTTGCACTTGTATTACACGTTTCTTGAACATCGCTTTTTCAATCATATCTATATATTCCATTATTTATTTATACTATTTTATTCAAGTTAATTTTTCACTAACAAAATATTTAATTAGATTCCTCAATTTAAACAACGTAATAATATAATTTTGTAATTAAATTATTCAACTTTACAAATACAATAATACAATTTTTTTTATGTTAAATTTGATGTAGATAGTTATATAAATGTCCATCTACATCATAAGAGAAACAATACTTATTATTATACAGGGAAATTTGATGTAAATAGTTATATAAGAAAATTTCCTTTATTGTACACATTTTTCATTTCTACTTTATTTTTAATTATATACTAAATTTAAAAAAACAGATATTCAAATACTAAAATTAACTAGACATTTTTACGTAATTATTATTTTTAATATTTTTTTTCTTAAAATATATAAAATCAGAATACTACTCAGCATTTTTATATTTTTCAATTAAACCTTGTCTTTTAATTCTTTCATTAATTAAACTATTTCGTCATCTTAATTTCTCATCAGTTTTATGATTAATACAAAATAAAATAATATAGGTCACTTAACAATTTACATTGTGTTATTTCATTAACAAAAAATATAAACGACACTGATTAAATTAAAAAATATATAAACTATGAACAATAAACAAAAGAAATATAAAAAAAAAATATAATTAGAAGTACACAAATTTACGAAGAACAAATGTTACATATGATTAATGACAGAAAACATAGAATGGATTAAACTTTGATGAATCCTAATACAGTGGACATATTACAGTCATAGGAAAGAAAGAGAAGGTGAAATAACAATCACAGCACATGCATTGTTCTTGAGATTTGGGAGTGACACTGTCATAACAAAACCATCCCTCACATAATCAATCCAACAACAAACATGAACAGGTTTGTTTCCCTCATTAAATGTCACTTCCTGCACTCTCAACTCTCTCATCTCATGCTTCATCTTCAATCTCATTTTCTCATCATTCATTGCCCAACCTTCAACTTTCATCACCTCTGAACTCTCTTTCACCAACTCACTCGCCACCTTCCTCCACATCTCCTCCACCGACTTTACATCCTCTGTAACGATTTTGAACGCCAACCTCTGAACCCCACTTTCACTTTCACTCTCAGAACGGTTAATTAATGGAAGACACTCCGAGTTTTTCATCGGAGGGTGGTAAAACACGGGTGTCTTAATTTCTCCACGTTGGACTGACATGTTCTCGTGTATCTCAGCCCATTTTCCGAGAAAGTTGTCCACGACAAAAACATCTGCTAATAGAAGGCTGCAACTAATGCCAATAGTGTACCCTCCACATTCAAAGTTTGTCACCTAAAAATAAACACACAAACACTTTCAATCCATCGAAAACCAACCAAAATAGACTAAAAAACACGGCAAAAAGACAGAAACAAATACTGTGGTATATTATGTATGCATAACATTTGCCTGAACATAACAAAGGGGAGAGAACTGAGGACACTGCGCATCAATTTTCTTCCAGAACACAAGCTCGGTCTTCAGATGTTGGTTTCTTTCGTTCAGCTCAAGAAACTGTGACAGGCTTGTCGGGTAACATGCTTCTAAAAGTCTAACGCCGGAATCGTTGGCCACGATTTCGAACCCTGTGCCATCTTTTCTTTGAAGGCGACCTGCGAGAAGAGGGTGATCCAACAGAACCCTGGCCAGTGACTCCACCATCCAACCAGCCATGTACCAACCATGATCATCCTCCTTCAGATTCTCGTAGCACAGAACTATCTGGTAGCATCCGTGAATGGCGTTTGTGTGCTCGTCACCGACCAAAACTCTGCGAACTCGCCGTGGCTCTGTCACCTTGAGCGGTGGCACGCTCATTACAGTCACAATCTGCAACTCTGAGAGGCTCTGGCTAGTGCCGTCACCCTTCTCATTCACCTCCATTGTTTTCTTCTGTTTGTTTGACCTTTTGCTCTATCTGAGAGTCACCACAAATTTTGGAGCGTCGGTGGTGCATTTATATGGATGAGTTGCAGAGCGAAAACCAAAATGTGCGGCTGTGATGGAGAAAAAAAGTCTCGCCAACGGTAGCATGAATAATGTGGTACAATTTAACTAAGCATATGTTAAAAACTCAACTTTAAACCTAATTAAATGTCATAAAATTGGCTTAAGATAAGATATTCATTTATTTATATTTATTTATATATTATAAGCTCATTTTATTTGTAATCAAAGTATTATTTTAACTAAATATTAATAGATGATTCGAGAAACTTAATACCGAGTAAAATAATAAATCAAATTATGATTCTTATATCACATTAAAATGTGTATTTTAAATAGAGATGTCAAAACGAGTCAGATCTGTCGAATCAACCTACCAGCCCGCCAAGAAAAGGTAAACCGAGTTAGAATTTCTAACCCATCAAATTTCTAACTCATCAATCCACTGTAACTTGATTCATTTTTTGTGAACCACAGATAAACCGGATCAAAATGGATCGGGCTAACTCATTTTGTCATCCGTATCTTTAAGTCTCCAAAAACCAATTTTTGAAATGAAATTTACTCCCATTGAAAATTTGTTTTATTTTTATTCGGTGTAATCTCTAACGGTAATGCCGCTTAATAATCGATGTTGATCTCTCGTCTATAGTGTTTATATATGCAAAATACTTAACTAACCACTATCTTAATTAATTTTTGTTTTCATGCAAGTTTGGAGAAAACAGTAATAAATGCAACAATAAATTATTCTAACTCACGTTGCCTTGTCTTTGCCATCCATCCCAACTAACGTGTTGTCTACACATTTAATAATCTGTCCAACTGCTAAATTTGTAAGCATGCATTTTTTGTGTATGCACTTCAAAAAGTGGTGTTTCTTTTAAGCGAATTATACCATTTTAGTGATTAAAAGATGAACAGCAACCACCAGCTGTATAAATAGAGGACCAAGTTATTGCATATTAGTTATGAATTTTTATTTGGTCTTTTCATGGAAAGGTTAATTAGTTGAGGACTTTTAAAATTGAACACCCAGCAGTAATTGCTATTTTATTTAGAGCAGGCCACACAGATATAAACTACTTCACTCCTATTTATTACATGTCAGTTAGATAGATACCTGACATCTTTTTTAATTTATTAAAATTAAGCAGCAATATTAAATTTATAACATATCACTCAATAAACTCAACTAATTATTTATGTAAATTATTACACATGTGTATTTACTTAATAAATAATAATATTTAGTTGTATTGAAATATAAAAAAAAAATTGATAACACACTCATGTTTTGAAAATTTGAGAGACATTTACATTTTGTAAGAGATGTTCCGCACCACTAGTTTGTATGGTCCAGGCTGAAACACTACACACCCCTATCTCCGCCCAGAACCGTGATGCATATTGCGTACCTCCCTCAACATATCACAACATCTATGGCTACAACAACCTCGTCCTTTGTCTTCGTGAAATCTCACACCTCACCGTTTTGTCTCACCAAAACGTTGTTCACGAACATTGATGGGTTTGGACATGGAATTGGAACACGCAGAAGTTACAGAGTCATCAAGGCTCAATCTCAGTCTGGTGTACGAAAGGAACAAGTTGTGATCGTGGGTGCTGGGATCGCAGGCCTTGCAACTGCTCTATCTCTTCACAGGTTACAATTCCAGCTCCCTGCATAGCTACGATCTTGTTTATTCGCTGTGATGAGCTAATGTTTGATTCATGCATCAGACTTGGAGTTCAGTCCCTGGTGCTGGAGCAGGCAGAGTCACTTCGAACCGGTGGAACCTCACTCACCCTTTTCAAAAACGGATGGAGGGTACTCGATGCAATTGGAGTAGCTAATGATCTCAGAACTCAGTTCTTAGAAATTCAAGGGTACATGGATGAACGCATGAAGGAAAATTTTCATCTTTTTTAATCTTTATACCGGCTGAGCTTGATCTGGTTCACATTATCAGCTGTACAGGATGGTGGTGAATTCCGAGGATGGGAGGGAACTACGAGCCTTCAATTTCAAGCAAGAGGATGAAAGGTTTGGGATGATTAATTAGCAGATAATCATGATATGTACAAATATCATTGGGGATGCTTATATTTGTGTATGAAACAGCATTTGACAGAAAACGCCATTGTAGTCTTTTTCAACAGTACAATCAAAAGAGATGAAATAAGCTATTTGAAAAATAAATAAAAAAACGCCCTCATGATAAAAATAAAAAATGAATTATTATTTCATCTTACAATTTTTAACTGTCATCAAGCACTGGTTATTGATATATTAAGGCATGAAATGCAGTCAAGAGGTGCGTGCAGTGGAGAGGAGAGTGCTTTTGGAAACCTTGGCTGGTCAGCTACCAAAGGAAACCATTAAATTTTCTTCACAATTAGCAAAGATTGAAGCCACTTCAGACGGGGATACCTTGTTGGAACTTGTGGATGGGTCAAAGCTGCTTGCAAAGGTGAGTCATGTCATGGTGCTGTAATTATTATAGCATAGCATAGCACTAAATTTTCCAGCTGCATGCATTGGAAATCATTGATCACATGTTTAGTTAATGCAATGATTGGTCATAATTGAAATCTTAGTGTTACAGTGTTCTACGATTTACTGAATGTTGGAAACAGAAAATCGATTTAATCTCTAAATAGACTGTGATAGGGTGCGATGGAATTCGATCACCTATAGCCAAGTGGATGGGATTTCCTGAGCCCAAGTACGTTGGTCACTGTGCTTTCAGAGGACTTGCGTCTTATTCTGATGGACAACCTTTTCGACCCAGAGTGAATTACATCTACGGCAGAGGTTTGCGCGCCGGCTTTGTTCCTGTTTCTCCGACCAAAGTTTACTGGTTCATCTGCTTCAATAGTCCTTCTCCAGGTTGCCAACACGAACAAAATCCATGGTGAAATCACTGACTTTTTGTAGTTGTAACTAGCATGATATTGTGTATATGTTCGATGGCAGGTCCAAAAATAACCGACTCATTGGTGCTGAAGAACCAAGCTAAGGAACTGGTGAAGGATTGGCCTTCAGAGCTATTGAACATAGTGGATTCTACACCAGATGATACTGTGATCAAGACTCCATTGGTAGATAGATGGCTTTGGCCAGCCATAAGTCCTGGTGCTTCTGCTGGAAGAGTTGTGGTGGTTGGAGATGCGTGGCATCCAATGACCCCAAATCTTGGACAAGGAGCTTGTTGTGCACTGGAGGACTCGGTGGTTCTTGCCAAAAAGCTTGCCGGAGCAATCAAATCTGAAGACCCTTCTGTGGAAGAAGCTTTCAGATCCTATGGCGCTGAAAGATGGCCCCGTGTGTTTCCACTAACCATACGTGCAAACCTTGTGGGTTCCGCTTTGCAGTGGGAGAACCCAGTGGTGTGTTCTGTCAGGAACAATATTGTCATACCTAAGCTAGTCAGACTCGGACCATTACTGGAGCATACAAATTTTACTTGTGAGAGTCTATGAAGAAGAAAAACAAGACAATGGCAACCACATTGAAAGATTGTGTATTCACGAAGAATAAACTATATAGACACTGCATTGAATGGGTATAAAAAGAGAGATCTTATAATCACAGCATTGATCCAATCTTAAGTAAGTACATTAAATACTTTCTGGGAACTTCTCCCTTAATGATTTGCTTGCCCCAAAAAAAAAAAAAAATCTAGTGTACTTTTACCAATTAATACAGAATTAACAGTGGAATCACTCAAATTTATTGTTATCCGGAAAGAACTGGTATGATACAATAAAACAGTAACATTAAAACAGATGCATTCCGAAACACTTGAAATCAACCAAAAGAAACATTAATTTTTATATTCTTTTCTTTCGCATGATTAATATGTCTATAATCACTATAACTTGCTCTCCGCTAAAGTAACAGGATTCAACAGAATCGTGTAATACAGTAAAAATTGAAGAGGGTTGAAGATGAATAAACATACAAGCAATCTATTGATAGACAATCTAATAAACAGACGATGCCGCAAGCAGTTCAGGTCTTCTTCCTCGTTGCCGAGAGTCTCGTGAAAAGTGAAGGAAAGACAGAGCACGCTTTTTATGCAGGCGTTGACCATAGTCCGAAATAGAAATCTGCAAGGGATGGGTAAACATAAGAGAGTGATGATGGTAAGGGGTGAATGGTGAGATTGAAGAGAGGGTAACCTTTAATGATGATGTGACGGAGAAGTGGGAGCAGAGAAGAACCAGAGAACGACGGCGCAGAAGAGAACGAGGAGAGGGATGAGATGGACGGCGTTTTGTGCTGATCTGAGACGAGAGAGGTGTCTCTGGGCAACGTGGGAGAGGGGATCGTATGTGGGGAGGTGTTGGTCGGTGTCCATGTCCAAGTCCAAGTCCAAGGATGGTTTCTTCCGCCAAACACTACCACTGCCACTCCACGACCTCTGCATATGTTAACGTTGTCTTTGTCTTGTCTCTGTGTTTTCTTGTGTTGCTTGAACTGGAATCGATTGACACCGCAGAGAAGAGGAATACAAATAAGGCAACAAAGAGGGATGCTATCCTTTCACATGACTCCTCCAATTTCCTCTCTCTCTCTCTCTCCTTATGTCATACTTGCGTATACCCTTTCCTACAATTTTTTTTTTTTCATTGTCAAATGGTTTTTTTTTTTTTTTTTTTTTTTTTTTTTTTTTTTCGGTTTTTTTTTTTTTTTTATTGTCTATGTAGGTCTGGTACTACAATTTTGTTGCTAAAGGTTTTTTTTTTTTATTTATTTATTGTTTTGTTTTATGGAGTTGATTTTTTTT
>Ga0099822_1000280_pt1 | contig 42577 bp, 18 predicted proteins | sample CowpeawhiteBW_FD_76839 | JGI IMG/M metagenome (GOLD analysis project Ga0099822, IMG submission 76839) | Root nodule microbial communities of legume samples collected from California USA - Cow pea white BW | ecosystem: Host-associated > Plants > Roots > Nodule | place: USA: California | collected... | reverse complement strand
TTTAATGAAAGTCTTTTCATATCACTGAAAAGATACAATACTAATGAAACCTGAGTATAAAGAATTGACATCATTATCGATCTAAAACTTTAAAGACAGTGGGTTTATATAAATCTTTATCCTTGTATAATACTCTAATTTCTCATTTATAATCAATGTGAAATTATTAATGTTAATCATATATAATAAAAATCCCTCTATGTACACAGTCCTCGACTAAAACTAAAAGTGAGAAAGGTAAATTTAGGATTATAAAAGTGGGAGTTACAGGAGTACAGAAAGAAATGACCCGTGATTTTATGAAAATGACCAATTTTGTTTACCTATAAATGGAGTTTTTATTGACATGACACTGTATTTGACTTCAAAACCAGAGTGTGGATAAGCTGAAGCAATTCATTGGTCAATTTAGATTATAAAGATTCCAGTTCCGTAGCAAACAAGTCTTCAATTTTCGTTTTATAAAATGGCAACAAGCTCAGTGGACATAATCTTCTTTTCCATTATCACTTTCCACCATTTGGTGCAACAGATTCACATTCATCTATCACCCATTAATATTATTTCTGCGCATTCATTCAAGGCTTTTTCTGTGGGACATGTTTTCTGATGAAGACAATTAGGTTTCATGATGACATGTTTATGTTTCAAATTCAAACCCAATAATAACATCACTGTATTTCAGTGTTCATACCTATAAAATAACAATATATATATATTGTGATTTTAATCAAATCGCATGCCATTGTCATCCACTCGCTATTTTCCATTGGAGTGTCCAATTATTGATCCATTTACGATAAGATCGCATAATGACATTTTTTTTTCTGAAATTTATTTAAGAATATGGTTTGAAATCTTAAGTCCTTATTCGTTTGTCGTCTACCACTTCTCATCAATTAAGTATTATTTTTACTTTGTGTTTTAGTATTCGTTCCCATTAAACAGTTTCGAACTTTACCACAAGCTTTCATTTACTTTCTTCACCTACCTATTTTCCTTGTTCCATTTTTTTTTTCATAGTAAATCCATTTAAAAAAAAAGTTAACAAATATTAGGAAGTGGAGTTAAGTCTATCCCAACCTCATAAAACTGACTTATAAAATGAGGTTTGTACTCATTTATATATTTTTTAAATCGTTTTATATCTCAAATTAAGTAGAACTATACATAAATAAGTGGTCTGATAGCGGCAATATACCCAACAAACAATAAATTTTTCCATAGTAGGTGGCGCAATAGAATGAATAAAATATCAAATATTATTAAGATAGATGTTAACTATGACTCTAATATCATATTAGGAGGTGAACATTAAACCTAACTTAACCTCACAAAACCGACTTGTAAGATGAAGTTTACATCCACTTATATATTCTTAAATCGTTTTATCTGGACTCCATCAAATGAAAGTCTATTAACATTAATTACCATAATAAACATGTTCGATGTCCATATTGAGAATTATTTTTAAAATATGAAGTTGGATTCACAACAGTTGTCATAAGAAAAGACAGATATCGACCGCGGTGAATGCCATTAATTGATTTAAATAACACATAACGGGCACCACAGAAATTCTCAGAAGCACGTTTCCTCTTAAGCATGTTAAGCAGTTGCTTATTCTGGTGATTGAATAACTTGCAGGTGCAGTTTGGTGGCTCCCTTACTTGTTCCGTTAGTTAAACCAACTGAATTAATATATTATATATGGAACAAATAACAAGTGAGGGAGGAACTGCAGAGTTAGGTTTACCATCCTCATTGTTTTTTTCCAGTGACGTTTTGCGATTGCTTTCTTCTAACGTGCTTCTCATGTTATCCAAACAAGTCCTTTTCCACTTTCGCTTTCCGCGTTCTCTCTCAACTCCCGGTGGTTCCATATTAAATGCATTTGGCCATCACATGTCCCATGAGAAGCACTTAAATTTTTGAGCTGCCACTTTGTTCCATCTCGCATATGCCTTGCCTCCTACATATATAATTTCTCTATGCTTATCTGCTTTTGCTTAGACAAATCATTAACATTAATTATTTCTGCAAGATTCTCATCAACCATCGATTAAGACTTGTAATCAATGTATTCAGATATATTCTTTTCATAAACAACCATGTCTTCTTCTACTATTAATATTGTTTCAGTCAAATGAACAGTAACTATTTTTTAAAATATTTAACATAATTGTAAAAATTATTGTTTTGGTCTACCAAGTATATTATTCCTAAGCAATGGTTTAATATTGATTAATTACTTTTAAAAAATATTGAAGTGGGATTTGTCTTTATGCATTAATTAAAATTATATATATGGTCAGAAATGAAACTTATAACAAAATACACCTTGTTAGTTTGTAATAATTGATTCAATAATATTTCAACATGTATTTTAGTCGTCTAAAGTTGACTCATTGCAATATATTTATAGCTAATCAAATTAAATTTTCAATGATCGAATTAAAAAATTCATGACTCGCTATAAAGTAAGTTCAATTAACTTATTTAAAACTCAATTCGAAATGTGGATCAAGACGATGGAGTTAATTGATTTTGACAACTTAAATTATTAGAATAAATTAAATAAAATCATCTTCATTTATAGAACCATTTCTATTGTAACATCTTTGACAATAATTAAATTATGTATAAATTGTAAACTTATACTTGATGAGTTATATACAATAATATAGTTTAAGAATTTGTGAAGAACTTCAATAATAAAATTTTCATAACTAAATAGTCTCACATTCACTTGTTGTATTTTTTTTCTTCTTGTTTTAGCCAATGACCATTGGTATATTTTTTCAAAATCCTTGCTCGAATACTTAATGTGTAAGTTTTTATTTATACTTCCATTTTCAATTGAGCTGAAAAATAATATTTAATTAATATAATTTGTCTCATAATATTATGTACATATTATTATTGTTGTAATAAATGTAATTATATTATATTACATAATATTACACATACTAAATATACTTATGAACATAATATATCTTGAATATCATTAAATCTGATGATCGATGCACATAAAATGATAAATCAAATAGCAAATATATTCTCAATTAATTTTGTTTGAAAATTTACATTTTTTGTCCGCTACTCCCTATAGATTCAACATAGGAGTAATTACTTAATTCTTTCTCGTAATCATTTTATTAAATTAATATAATTATTCTCATAATATCACGTATATATTATTCTCCTAATAAATATAATTATAGTATATCACAAAAGATTAAACCATAATAAATATAATTACAAGTATAAGATACCACAAATTTCATTAAATCTGATTATTGGTGCACATAAAAATGATACATCAAATAGAAAATATTCTCAATTAATTTTATTTGACAATTTACATTTTTTGTCCACTTTTGTCATTAAATTCAACACATGCATTAATTACTCAATTTTTTCACATACTCATTTTATATATTCAAATATTTTATGTTTTTATTTACCTAAGCGTCAGAGAGTCAGAGAATTTTTTGTAGTTAACTCTTCATCTTGTTTGATCAATAATCAATATCTTCATATCATCTTCGAGGACCAATGATTTTTTTCAATAAAAATACTATTCTTAATGTATCTCCGTAACTAGACATCCATATACCTCATTTCAATAAGTAAAAAGAAAAAACATACAAGAAGCCAGGTTGATTGTTGTTTTGAAATGGTGGAGAATATCCTATATTATAATATTCAGATAAAATAAATCTATCAATATAAAAAAATAGTTCACAATTTCAGAATTCACATTAGAGTACACTGGCATACCTATGTGTATACCAAAGTGTGTAAGTGTACTCCATGATTTTGTTAAAATTATTACTAAGTATTTGAAAAAATAAAATTTTGCCTACCCCTCCTGGATTTTATATATTTAAATTTGCTGACCGTTATTCTATAATAAACTCGTGTGTAGTTGAGAATATGTATAAATCTACCATTTGATTTGTCTTCTCACTTAAAATCTTAGATCTACAACTGATAAATTATCTATTATATAACAAATAATAATAAAAAATAGTAATTTTAATTTACATTTACGACGAGAGAATTTATCATAAAGATTACAACTCAGCAAATCCTCTCTCATCAAAATTTTAATTGAAGTTACAAGGTATAATTCAAAGAGTAAATACAGTCTAGTGCTAGTTAGATAGTTTAGTAACCTTTAATTAAGATTTGACTGAATTAATTTTCATCATCAATAATGCTTTACCAATTCTTCACTATCAACAATGTATTAACATGTTTATTGAATTAATTGGGGATGATTTGGGTTGGGGAGAAGAGGTTGGGCTATCCTAATCCCTTGATTTGAAGGGAGTTAGAAAGTGCTTTTGCGTTTGGCACACAAAGGTGAAAAGAAAGACAAGAAAAGGAGGTTGGTGGCTTTTGGTGCCATTGGATGACAGCTTTCTCATTAATGGGAATATAACAAAACATCATCCATGAAACTGTTGTTTAGTGAAACTGTGATGTGGTATTTAAGAATTCACCGTCAAACGCGTTCCACTTTTTGTACCTCAACATTGCTACCAAATTCCCAACTTTTCCCACACCCACTTTACAATCCAATCATGCCCTTAACATTTTAATTTCTCTATACATTTTTTTTTATTTCAAAATTCATTTTAAATTGCAAAATTTTGACATCATTACATCGATCAATGGAGACGAATGCATGCCGAAATGTCTCTCCCAGAAAGCAATAATTTACGTTCGATGCATGTTTACCTTTTTTTTTCGCAAAGACAATCTTAGAAGAACAACATCATCATCACCGTGATGAGAATGTGTTTTGTGAAACTGAAAACCCTAGAATTTTGTCAAAGGAAAAAAGTGGAGACAGAGAGAGGCGAGCTCATGATGATGAGAAAAGGAGCGTGCGCAGGAGAATATTGTTAGGGTTTTGTTCCAAACTTTTATTTAGTCGGCGCCAAGGTTGCACATTTGAACCACTCGTTCATGTGGGAACACTAAACAACGATAAGATTCGATGCTTTTCACAAGAAACATTCGGGTCGGACCCCGGAGCCCCAGAGACAGCATCAATATTCTTATTGCCGTAATTATTATTTAATAAAGTTATTAGAGGGCAGAAAACACCAGCACCGTGAAAAATTCTGATTTTCTTCATAAACTAAAATTTTCTATCTTTGAACTTAGATCCCAATTTAAGGACATTCTGCGACTAGGTTTACTATGTCGGACTGTCACTCATTTTTCTTTTTCTTCTTAAAAACAAGTAAAGAACTTTACTATATAAATCTGCACATTCTTTCACAGAAAAATATAAATTATCACATTTTTTTGGTGTGGTTTTTGAGCAAATGAGTGTCGGCTCTGGGTTTTTCTGACCAAACTGAAACAAAAAAAAAACCTTTGTACTCACAGAACTAACTGACACCATAATTCCATTACTTAGACTGAAGAAGATTTAAGACTCTATTCTCTCTGCACAACCATTCTCCACCCAACACTGTTGCAGAAACAGACTTCTTAACCATTGTTAGTTACACTGTGTTTCTTCACCAACCTTATAAGCCTTCACCACCTTCAATTGCCTTTCATTAACAAACCTTCTTCAGAGTTTCTTCACCTTGTTTCCCCAACCCATTCTCCATCTCAGGTACACCTGCTAGCGTTTATACTCATACACAAACTTTTATCTTTTTCGTTTTGTCTTTGATCATCTGAATGTTTGTGGGGTTGTTGTGAAGATTCTGATCTGCCTTTGCCTTAGAATATGCGATTAGTTATTGGAATGGAATGGATCAGTGATTGTGTTTGTGATTCATTTTGTGAAACTTACAGCAAACCTGTGCAGGGCAATGCTTCCTTCACGTTGTTGCATTAATTTCTAGTGATGACAGAAATAAATAAACGGAAATCAAGATTTTAGGAAGCTGTTTGTTTCACCATTTTTTATCACAACATCGGAGTTTTTTTAGTCGCTGTAACTGCAATTATGGCACATGTGTATATAGTTTCTGGCAATATCAAGGATCACGACTGTGGCTGACTCCAATTGAGAACCACGTCAATGAAAATGCAGGTTTTTGGATTTGTTTGTGTGTGTGTGGAGACTAGTGGGAATAGGGGCATTGGGTTTTTTCGCCGTGGAAGGAAAGCAATATTCGCACACAAGTCATAAATTCATCTAAGTTCTTCTATAGGAAATCAAACTTTTTGGCTCTACGATTTTTGAAATACCAACTGCATGAATAGATCCTTTTTCGGTGAGTGTTAGGTCGAAGTGAAAAGGGAATTAGAAAGATGAATTTTTACTTATATATCGATGGAAAGATCTTACTCTGTTTTTTCTATATATGTATGTTTATCGTTTTCTATTTGTTGGATTTGTGCAGAATGGAGGGTGGGAGAATAAGACAGTGGTTGAACCTTCTGGTTTGTGCACTGCTGTTGCTGATAGCAGAGGCTTCTTATGTGCCAATCACCTATCTTCAGAGCGCTGTAGCAAAAGGAGCAGGTTAGGAAATTTTGTTCTGTCTTTTCATATATTAATTAATTGTGCTCTTAACATCATGCTTATTATTTTCAATGATGTTTATAATAATTGGGAAATTGAATTTCAAAATATTGTGCAGTTTGTTTGGATGGGAGTCCACCAGCTTACCATTTTGACAAGGGATCTGGAAAAGGGATTAACAGTTGGTTGGTTGCTTTTGAGGTTTGTTCCTCTCTACAACTATCAAATTTGGTTCAATGTTTTATCTGACTTTTTTTGACAAGTTATAGAAGTTTTATCTTTATTTGTTCTTCATCTATTTTTGTTTCTACTAGGGAGGAGGATGGTGCAACAATGTCACCACTTGTCTCTCTCGCAAGACCAATCGTTTAGGTTCATCTAAGCAAATGGCAAAGCAAATTGCCTTTTCGGGAATTATGAGTAACAGGCAAATGTTTAATCCAGGTCTTTCCCACTGGTCAAAACTCTTGTTTCTCTTCATCAATCTAGCCTTCATTTAACTTTCTAACTGGTGTTGTAAATTACAGATTTCTACAACTGGAACAGAGTCAAGGTTAGGTATTGCGATGGTTCATCTTTTACTGGTGATGTAGAAGAAGTAAATCCAGTAAGTTCAGCTAAAATCTAAGGGACTTTGGCATCTAAAATTTAATCAAAATATTAGTCACGAGTCATCATTCTGGTTAATCTTTAATACTGTGGTGTGTAAAAAAATAGGTTACTAAGTTGCACTTTAGAGGAGCAAGGATTTTTGCTGCTGTCATGGAGGATTTACTAGCAAAAGGAATGAAAAATGCTCGAAATGTAAGAAACGTTGGTGTTTTGTAACTCTTTTTCTTCCTCTTTATTGTTTTTTTCATTCACTCACCATAACTTGTAACTACAGGCTATTATTTCTGGATGTTCAGCTGGAGGATTAACTTCAGTACTGCATTGTGATCGCTTTGGAGCTCTATTACCTATTGGAGCCAGAGTGAAATGCCTCTCAGATGCTGGTTATTTTATCAATGCGTAAGTTGATGCTTTTACTTTGCCTCTTCCTAAAATATCAAGAGTTCCTTAGATCATTTTATGATTCAATATGTTACTGTTAACAGAAGGGATGTCACTGGGGCATACCACATTCAACAGTACTTCGGTCAAGTTGTTGCTACGCATGTACCACTCCTTTCCTTTTGTCTGAGCAATTTCCATTTTGGCATATGCTGTGTTCTAATGTTTTCCCTCTTTCATTTTCAAGATAATTTTATGAAACTTCTACGGAAGATCTAAAATATTCAAGTCTGACTTTTCTTTTCTTTTTTTCATTCTAATTCTAATAGGGCTCTGCTAGGAATTTACCTCAGTCATGCACTTCAAGACTTAGTCCAAAGCTAGTAAGTTTATGAATCAGTTTTATCTTTCTACCTTTGCAATTCCCTCTTTGATGTTACTAATACTTCTGATTTCTGAACAATCTTGCAGTGCTTTTTCCCACAATACTTGGCATCACATATCACTACGCCAATCTTCTTTGTAAACGCCGCATACGACTCATGGCAGGTCAGATAATTCTTTTGCTCAAGATACATGAGTGTATTTGCAGAGTGGTGTTCCTTTTTTAGTGTTTTGGTCATGCAAAATAAAACTCTTGTGGTTTCATATGCAAAATAAACTTTGTATCAGAAGTTGAACCAAGATTATTCTACGTAATCTTCTCAAGATTTCTATCATTGGATGTTTTGCTACTAGCTCTTAATAACTGGAGAGATCTTTCTAGTCCTTTCCCTGATCCTCAGATTTGTTTTGATTCAGATTAAGAACATTTTGGCACCTGGTGTTGCTGATCCTGATGGGCATTGGCATAGCTGTAAACTTGATATAAACAACTGCTCACCTGATCAACTAGATCTAATGCAAGGTGAATATTCATATATTAATTATTTGTGTCCCGTAGAATCATGGTAAAATCCAAACTGAGAAATTTTATTTTATAAAATCACCCTCAGAATGCTGTCTATCATTACAACTTACTGAGATCACAATATCATACGTTGCATATCTGAACTTTTGTCAAAGCTTTTAAGGGCCAATGAAATTCCTGATTTCAATGACCTCACTTTCATACATGGTTTGATTTTCAGGCTTCAGGACAGAATTCTTAAGGGCATTGACAGTGCTAGGCAACTCTTCATACAAAGGAATGTTCATAGACTCTTGCTATGCTCACTGCCAAACTGAAATGCAGGAAACATGGTTGAGAAGTGATTCTCCAGAGCTGGAAAAGACAGTAAGAAGCTGCATTTTCTAAACCCCCACCCCCTCTTCAGAAAATATAACATACAAACATTTTTCCATCTCTATAAATATACCAAGTTTTAGTTATAGTTTCTTCAAATTTTTATTTATAATCCTTGTGATGTCCAAATCTTCAAATTTTATTGTCTTTCCTTCATATGCTGACTTGTCTGCATAACACTCTGCAGACAATTGCAAAGGCTGTAGCAGACTGGTTTTATGAAAGAAGGACTTTCCATCAGATAGATTGCCCTTACCCCTGCAACCCCACATGTCACAACCGCGTTTTCGAACCACAAGACGGCCACCAAGGAGTATAGATACATTAATTTCATCAAAATTTAGCAAACATTTATTTCTACCATTCCTAAAAACCACACTTATTAGTTATTGGTTAGCAACATCAGATTGAATAAGAAAATATGATTTCCAATTCTATTAGGCCATCAAAATAAGGAAATGCCACCACTGCACTGAACTTGTGTGCTGGGTGTACTACCTCCACCATTGTTTAATGCCACTTATTCTTAATAAAAACTAGTGATAGTATATTCTTTCTATGCTTCTGTTACTTGATGTGTAAGAGCTTTATGTGTTGTGTGAATGTTAGAAAAATGTGACCTCGAAAGGAACGTCAGATGCATCAGCCAGAAAGCTCAATTTTCCGAAACTAACAACAAACAAGGTGAGCTGAGCTTAGTTGCAGTATTCTGCTATGAACCACTCATTTTATTCCAGGGGTTGGAACCAGACACGGGAAAAAACTGAAGTATACCACAATGCAAATTGCTTCAATCATTGATTGTGGTATTAAAAAAATATTATTAACATAAATATCTTATATTATTGATTAATATAGTGCCATATTTTCTCAAATCAAATCGTCATAAATTTAATTAAACACGCGCTTTGAGCGATTGCAATTGTCCTTTCTCAATTTTCATCTCTCGAAGCTCTGATCGCCGTCGCTCGTCGCCGCGAACTAAATTCACCTTGGCCGGAATCGTATCGTTTGAAGCGGCGTTAGCTTTGTAACCTGTCTTGTCGTTTACCTTATTCAATCATGTCGTTTTTCTACAACTTCTTCTCACTGGGGTAACCAAAGTAAAAAAACATCTATGTCTGGATTTTGGTGATTCGCATGTTCATATTTAAATCATCGGCACCATGTTTTATACAGTATAAACACACGTACATGTATACTATTTATTTATTTGTCGATTCGTTTGTGAAAACATCTTTTTCGGTATTCTTGTAATTTTATTTTGACTGTATTATGCTCCTGAACGAGGAAACTTGAACTTTGTTTACTTAATGTTTCTATTCCATTTCTAGGCACGATGGATTGAGCTGGTGTGCATTAATGGAGGGATCAATGGGCTTCTACTAACGTTGGGTCTTATGGTAAACATGAATGTTTAAAGCTGTTTTTTTTTTCTTCTTTCAATTATTAGTTCATAAATTCTGCAGAGGGGTGACATTTATATGGGTCCTTCTTGCATCTTGTAGATCATCATATAAAAGCTGGTTTGAATTCTGACACGGCTGGACCATCTCTTCCACTGTCTTCCATGTAAGAAGGGTCAATTATGAATTCATGATTTATTGTTGTGAACTTACGACTGGTGTGAATTTTGTTGGAGTAGTTTCCAAAGCTAATAGTGATAGAATCCTCTTGCTTCTTGCACTAGTTCAGTAACAGTTTCCCAATTCAATTCATGGGACCACAGTCCTTGTTAGTACCACAGGGTCTATGACCCTATTCACAGTAAAGCTGTTCTGGGTCTTGTGGATATTGTATGATTCGCTAGTTTGTTCTAACAAAGTTTTTGCTTGGATTTAGATTATCAAAATTCTGGGTGTTGTTTGAAAATCAGTGGTTGAAATTTAGTACCTTATTTTGTTGAGAGTTTTCAATTGTTGTCTGGTAAACTTTCTGTTGACTTTGTTAAGGAACTGCTGTTGGATTTTTCCTTTTGTTGGTTAGAAATAATGGATTGATCAATTGGGTGCTGGTTGTGCAGAGGAAGCAGGAAAAAGCCAATCCCATTGGATTGAACAATTTTGTGGCCTTGTACAGACTGCAATAAATTCCAGACACAGCTTCATAATTATTCAGCAGAGTAAGCTTGAACCTAAATAATTATTTTCTGGGAGAGAGGATGTTCTGGTGTTTCTGTTCTATTATGAGAAACATTTATGCAATTCATTTGTTTTTCTCACTTTGCAGACTGATCTATTAGTTCAACTGGTGTGAAGAAGTTCCATTGGCTCAGTATCTTGCACCTACTAGACACTTTGTTTTGTTTTGTTTTGGTTCTTTCTGTAATATTTGCTCATTATAGTTTTGAAGGCTCAACTTGTAAAAAGAATACAAAATAAAATAAAAAGATCATATGATCATTTTCATATCTCTGTAGTGACATCATCATTGTAAGATTTTCTATGAGGCTTTAAGATAAGAGCTCCACTAGCCACTAATGGGTTATCAACACACATAACTAGTGCATCCATATCCACTATTATTGTATCCATTCATCACCAACATTGCTGAAACACCAAGTTTTTTTTCTTATCACTGCTTAAACGTAAAAGTTAAACTGTCATAAAGAGTTACTGTTAAAGTCATTATAGTTTAAACAAGATTCTGATATCATTTTCTTTAGTAATCTGAAATTTGTCTTCTTTCAATTATTTGTTCATCTCTAGCAACATCCATGAACAATTTTTTGAGTTTCAAGTGATACAGATATATGCATATATCAAAATGATGTAGACCATGTTGATATGTTATTCATCATGCTGCATATATTTGGAGTTTATGTATCTGTGCCTTTGACATTACCTTTTGAATGTGGTGTGACAGAATAATTAAATCATCCTCTTAGGGAAACCACAAAAATAAAAATAAAAAATAAAACATAAAAGGTTAAATTAATTAGTAAATTGTTGAATAATTCGTGTATTATCTAATCCATCATCTTGGATTGATTTGGACTTTACGTATATGTGTCTTTGATGTTACCATCTGAATTTGGTGGGACACTAAAATATCACCCGGGTCATAAACTTACAAGTAATTTATAATTGAAATTTAAAATTTTCAAACATTTTTTAATATAAATTATAGATTTGAAACACATAGGAGATTATTTAAAACTTGTTAAATAGTTCCATAATTTTCTTATTAATTCACCTTAGTAATATAACCTTTAATCAGTCAATTTAATTCCATCTCAAAGACTCTTTAACGTAAATACAACGTTTGGAAAGAGATGACTCTTTAACGATTTCCACTAATTTTTTGTTTTAATTTTCAAACCAATTAACGTTTGTCTTTCAAAAGATGAAAAAAAAAACTTTTTCAGACCTTTTCTTTAGGTTATGTTGAACACGACACGTTCTTTTAGGTGGGTTTGGAAGGAAATACATCTCAGGTTCTGTAACACATTAATAATTAATAATAAAAGAAACATAGAGTAGGTCAAATTAACCATTTTATTATTACTATTAGGTAATATTTATTTCAACACAATGAGTATAAAATAAATTAAAGATTTAAATTTGTTCTTTTTCTCCCTTTAATATCATTTTCTATTGTAAATGTTTTTTTTTTCACAGAAGCGTTCCTAACGGGAGTTAAGTTAGTTACCGTTACCATGTGAGTGTAAGTACGGTGTTTTTCCAACAAAAACAAAAGGTTGAAAACAAAAGACGTGCGAGATTCAGTGTTGAAATAAGGTTAAAATGAAAGAAAAAAAAAAGGTGTTGTGTTGGGGGCAGCTCCACCTGATTTGTGAAATTGAATGCGATTGAAAGACACGCTGCACTCATCGTACACCAGAGACACCTATATTTTAATCCCCAGAATCGTGGGGGCACACAAAAATTAAATGCCATTTTTCTTCTTAAATTAAACTACAAATTCAAATTTAAATTTAATCCACTGTAGTTTTTGTAAGAACAAAAACTCTGCTATGATCATGAGTTATTGGATATGGCATTACAGAAATTGTTTAACATTATGAGTGTTATTTATTGAATTAAATTAAAGTGTAGAAAACAGCTACTACTTTATTTTGCTTGTTTATTATTTTATGTTCTCGCCACTTTTCTTACAAAAAAAGCCTCCTTTTCCGTTTCCCTGCGAGTTGCTTTGTCTCATTCCCTCAGCTACTCCCATCACCACCACACTATCTTTTCCCTCTTTACCCTCTTCTTTTCCCTTCTCTCTTCTTATTCACATATTCGCATTCAAAAAATTCAGACACTTCAATCCAATGCACCACAACATCCCGCAAAAATCTCACTTTACTTTCCCTTCTCTGTAGATCTGAACCACCCGGGATCTCAAAAAAACCGCATTTTGATATCTGGGTCTTGCCGTTTGCTCCATTTGGGTACTCCCAAACGCATTTTTCTTTTGCCGGGTTTTTGGTTGCTGGGAGAGGAAGATGGGGTCCAGTGGCAGCAAAGCCAGGTCATCGTCGTCGTCTTCGGGGAGTTTCAGGAAGGGTCGATCTAAGGGGCACAGAGGTTTCCCATCTTATTGTCTGGGAACGTCGTCTGGATCTCGTGACATTGATAGTGACGACCAGGTAATACTAACTTCCTTGGTTTTTCAAACTTTTTCGCATCCTTTTCAGTGTTACGTCAATTAGATTTTAATTTAAAGGATAATTATTTTCAAAATTTTCATTAAGTTTACCTTTATTTATATTTTAAAACCAAATATTACGTGATTGATTTTGCCGTTACTTTCAAAGGTGTTTGAAAGCTACTGGGTTTCGTGATTTACTGGTGAGACTCCTAACAAATCGATTCTTAATGGAAGAGATGACGTAATTTAATAAGGTTCTTGAAGGATGCAATAGTATTTATACAGCAATGAAACAGCTAATTATGCATTGAATTCCTGATAAACAATGGAATTGTTGGAAAGTACTGGTTAGTCTGCCTCGATTCTTGTATTGGGGAAACTCGCCTAATGCCAATTGGTTTATGGGTGAAATCTGAAATGTGGCAGAACCATTTTGGTTTGTGGGTGAAATCTGAAATCTGCAAAAACAATTATAATGCATTGTGATTCTGTTACAACTTGCAAATTTTTAAACTTTTGATTGGTGGGGTGTATTAGGACTTTCTTAACACCTATGCCTCTGTCTTACTATTAGCCTCATTGTTCTATCACACCTTATTTTGTTTTTAGGCAATGAAATGCCCGTAAGTTTGTTTAAAAAGTAATATAATGGAATAGTTTCTCTTCCGTATTTGTTCTCATACATTTGTTTCCTTGTGTCACTGTCATGTAGTGGAAAAGTTTTGGAATTGGTCAAGGTTTTTTCTTACTAACTGGCTAACTGTAGTTTGAAACACATGCTTTAGGTTTGTGATCAGAATAAAGTAAATGGAGATGATGTGACATACACCAGTGGCAATGAAATAGACTCAGATGAAGGGAAGACAGAGTCTTTTAGAAAGGTGAAACCTGGTAAATCTGATGAAGTGCCTTCTAACGTTGACCTTGAAGAGTGGCGTCACAGTGCATCCAGAACTGGTAGCAGCTCTGCACATTCTTCTTCAAACCACTCCTTGAACCCCTCAAGTCGGTTCCTGTCTCGCTTTAGCCTTGTTCCTGGTAATATAAGCTTTAGACTTAGCAGAACCACAAGTTTGGGTTCATCTAGGCCTTGCCCTGTTTCTTCAACAAATCTCTCAATATTTAATGATGAAGATGAGCTTAGTCTGCATCCAAGGCCACCTGGCAGCTTGATTACTAGAAATGAAACTCAGCACCGTAATGATTTGCTCAATGCATCTTTTGTTAGTCAAGTGCCTATGCAGTGTCATGAAGAAGCTTCTAATAATTTGCGTCCTAATGCCCCAGCATTGGTTTCACCTGGTAATTTGGCTAGTAATCGCCCAGTTTCTTCTGTCCAGGATGTGGGTAGAGATGGAAATGGTGCAAGAGAAGTGCCTGATGTCAACATCTTTTCTCCAAGAATTCATACTGATACAGAAAATATTGAGACTAGACATACTGATAGGCGAAATGGAGCTCGAGAACCTGTTGAACGTAATGTTCGTTTTAGCCGAACTTTAAGTGTTGGAAGGCTCCGTGACAGAGTTCTCCGCCGATCAACATTGTCAGACTTCACCTTTTGCCCTATGCAACGAGAGAGAGAAGTAAGAGATGCTGGCCAAGAGAATGGAAGACGAGTAGGGGATAGAGAAGCAAGAGTGTCACCAACTGGTCGTAATGCTTCAAATTCTTCTACACCTAGATATCCTTTACCAAGTACACCTAGCTCCTTGTTTGGCATCCAAGACTATGAAGTTGAGACTTCACGTTCTAGAGAAACTAGGTATCAGGATCTGCTGGAACATAGGTCCAATTTCCTGGAACGGAGAAGAAGAATTCGGTCCCAGGTTTGTTGATTTTCTGAACTTTTTTATTAACAACTAACTGATGATCTGATAATATGCTTCCAAACCCAAGAATTCCCTCATTATTTGAGGTTTTAGAAACAACAATAACAAATATCAAGACTAATATTTTTTTCTATGGAAACATCTGTGCATGTTCTCTTTCCCAATCTCTGGAATTTGTTCATTGTTAATGATGCAAATTTTAATTGGTCTAGGTCCGTGCTCTTCAGCGGTTGGGTAGCCGGTTTGAAAATCTTTCTGGACATGACAGATCATGTATCTTGTCTGGTCAACATAGAAACGGTCGTTGTGCATGCAGAACAAATACTCGGGATACCAATTCAAATGATGATACCAATGCTAGAGCAAGCATATCAAGAATTGTTATGCTAGCTGAAGCCTTATTTGAAGTGAGTTTAATGTGCTGTTTATCTATTCTAGTGGCCATTCATTATATATTTATGCAGGTTAAATATTTGTACATATTTTAATTAGGTTCTGGATGAAATTCACCAGCAATCTGTGGTTTTATCTTCTCGTCCTTCTGTGTCATCTATCGGTTCCATTCCTGCACCTAATGAAGTTGTGGAATCCTTGCCTGTCAAATTATACACAAAGTTGCACAAACATCAAGAAGAACCGGTACAGTAAGTATTCAAGCTCAACCTCCTCCCAGTGTTGACTCATTTTCTTAAAATGCCTTTTCATTGTCCTTTTTCTTGACCACTTTCATTTCCATTTATTTTGTATAAGTATTATCTTGTGTGACATGTCTAACAAATTTTAGAACGCATGCAACTTTTCCTAACAAAGGTTAAAACGTAGAAAGCGAACAATGAAAATTACTATTTAGTCATGTCTTGTGAGGCCACACATGATTCGTTTTAATATGCAATTTTGGATGTCGTAATGTTTACATGATGGCATGAAAATGCAAACTGATACCAGATACTTTGAAACTCTTACCTCCAACCTCCATACCCAGTTATTTTGTAACTTGCTGCGTATTTATTTAGCTTTAACTATTCATGACTGTCTTCTTTTTTTTGGTTTGTCGTGGCATGTGACCTTTACCCCCACTTTTCCTTTCTTTAGTCAACATGCTGGTGTGCCTTTTATTTTTAAACCTATTTAGTACTATCTAACTAAACTTGTTTAGCTTTTCCCTTACATGGATTATACTAAACAATTTTCCTTTTTCTTTTTGCCTTTACTTTTTGCAGATGTTATATATGCCTTGTGGAGTATGAAGATGGAGACAGCATGAGAGTTCTGCCTTGTCATCATGAATTTCATACAACATGTATAGACAAGTGGCTGAAGGAGATTCATAGGTATGTGGATATAAGGATTTTGGGAGCCCTTTTGGTTAATTTAGGATTACTATGACTAAAAGCTTAAAATTTATGTAAAATTTTCTATTGTTACATCTATGCATTCATGGGACTGTGGAACCTATCTAAAATGGGACCGAAAGAACATAGATGAGTGAGTTTTACATGAACTTTTTAGACTAGAAGCACTTTACTGAGTAAACTGTAAAACAAAGCAGGTAAAAACAGCAAAACTATATGATGCTAAACTTTGGTGATTGACAATACTGACTAAATTGTTCTGCGGTCTTATTCGCTTTTCCCATGTTTTCTTCAACCTATTCAACTTGTGGTCCAACCACCATGATTTTCTGAGATGGATAATGGAAGATTTGGATGCCCTTCTGACATCATGATGTTATGGATTTCTACCGTTTTTAATTCTTGGCAATTCTTATGACCCTACTATAATAATTGATGAAATTCCTTTGCATCTTAAAACTGAGCTATATGTGTCCCGATACCATGTTGTCCTCTATTCATATGATCATTATGTTATTATCTTTACTTGCAACTCGTGCTAAAGATGCTTGGAAATGTGTATCTCTTTAACTTTTATTATATTATACACAGGGTGTGCCCGCTATGTCGAGGGGATATCTGCGTATCTGATTCACTGCCAAGGGAGAACTAAGGTGGCCAATTTTTGATCAACATCTTCTCTGAGATATAATCATTGCTCCTTTGATCATTGATTGCACATAAGCTGATGTGACACCATCAGAAGAAGCACTCTAATTGTTGTCAATGATTATTTACTACAATTTCTGAATAAACAAATCAGACCATGGTAGAAATAGACTGAACTATTGGCTCACCACCCTGTATTGCCAGGTGAAGCAAATGCCAAAAAGGAGGGCAGTGGTGTATTGTTTAATGGAAATTCTTTTCCATTATGTTTCAGAAAAAAAAGGTTCTCTTATGATATATCCGACATCCTTTGTTTTGCCCCACTTGTTAAACAAAATTTGGGGAAAAAAGCATATGTCAAATGAGCACTTTTGGCCATGAAACTGCAGATGAAGACAGCATCTTTGACTGAATCATTCTCTTTCTCTGTAGACCAGTCAACCAAGTGGCTGCAAAACCAGAAGCAGTGGTGCATGCGTGTGATGATATCCCTTTTTCACTTTTCAGAGGAAAAAGGGAAAGAAGCATTTGAATTGCCGTGTAAACTGGGGGAGACAAGTGGTAGTTGTCTCCTAACAGACCTGATACACCACCGTCTACATTTTTTTGTTGTACAATTTGTTCTGTCCCTGTTCTTCCAATGCATGATCATGATGCAGGGTGGCTAAAGTATCATTTCATTGAATTTTAGATCACTCACTTATCTTGATTTATCTGTCAAATTTTTAATATTTTCTTAATATTTTTATAATTTTATATCATCATATACTAATGCATTTTCCATGTTGCTGTCTCACTCACTGTTCTCAGCCTTGTTAGATCACTTGCAAAATTGTTATAATTATTTAATGCAAAATGAAATTTTAATGAATTAAAAGTCGTCATTTTCAATAATATTATGCATTCATCTTTTACTTAATGTCTTTGGGTCACTGAGGAAACTAGTATTATCATTTTAGATATTAATGGAAATTCAGACACCACTGTACCTCCGTGTCTACCTTTTTTATGATCATAAAAAATAGTTAATATAGTGCTCACATTTTTATGATTATAAAATATTAATACAATTAAAAAATTCATTATTATAATAAAAAAATAGTTATCACAATATAAAGGATAACATTATAAAAAAGAAAAACAGTTAAAAAATAATGAATCACCTGCTATAATAGACCTTAAGATATAAAATGTTAATTTATTGTTTTAATTGAAGTTCAAGTTTCAGGTGAACACATAATTTTATTAAAATTAGACAGAGTTTGTTGTTTATAGTATCATCCAGTGACATTGATTTATGTAACTGGTGTCTTCGAACAAAACCACTGGTTTATTTAGTTAATTATATCTTCGTTTTGTGTTGTAATCCTTTTGTCTCTATGTTGTGGTAGTTTTAGATCAGAAAATTAACAGAGATCAGAACAGTGGTGAGATTAAAACATAAAGTTTAAAATTAAACAGGTTATGAAATTGTTAAGACAGATAATGATGCAAAAGTGCTCTGCATAAAGCAGTGGATGGTTGATTTGTTTGGTTGGTGTTGGGATGTGCATGTAATGAGTGAGCATGAGTTTTGGTTGGTGAGGTACAGTACTACACTATTGGTCTCGATTCAAAACAGATACAGAGATGACAGAACGGTCAGTATCATACATACATGTCACTCACTCAACCAAAACTGAACAAGTTTTCATTTCCAAAGCAATTGCTGCTTCTGAATGAGCTAGGCCATTTCCTTTTCCAAAGTAACACCTGTTCATGTTATTTTATTGTATTTTATTTTATTTCAGTATCATTACTTTTAAGTTTTTTGTATAATTTTTTAATATTATAATTTCACAAGATCTACATCTTAATGAAATAAGGTATATATTGTAAACTATTTTATTTATAATATATTTTTGTTTTATTTTAGACTCTCAATTTCATGTTATATGAATATGTTTTATAGAATACATTATATTTTCTAAATATAATACATTATTAAAATAAGTTGATTTCTAAATAAGTTTATTAGCTTATATATAATAATAAGCTAAAAACTAGATTTTTTAGAAATTAATATAAATTTTCTCGTTTTACTTTATTCTTCTCTTTCTAAATTATTTTCAAACAAATCTTTGTCGTACAAATCAATTATGATTGATTAAAATTGCATTTCATTTTGAAAATAATTTTGATATAATTAAATAACATTAACTAATGTAAATTAGATTTTCATTATTGTTATTCTTTTTTTTCCTTCGTACTTTATTATTATTGTGTGCTGAAATAAGAAAAAAAAAGATGCATATAGAACAAACCTGCCAGATAACATGTGGTGTGTTATGTGTGATATCCACCCTCAAAAAGTTCACGTATAGCAATTATTTGAAAAAAAAAAAAAACTTTTGTTTTTAGTGACAGAGAGAGATTGAGAAATGAAGGCCCAAGTAGGAGGTGGAGTGGTTTAAGTTGGGCCAGTTCGTATCAGAAAATCAGAAAAAAAATAATGAGAAAACGGCGTTGAGTTTAGTTGTGAGAGGAAGAAGAGTGAAGAAGGTGAGAAGCGTCAACACTGAATTGTGAAGATGAAGAGCATAAACGACGACGGTTCCACGCAAGATCTCGACCCTCAGAGCGACCACAGTTCCGATTACTTAGCTCACCCAAACTCTAACCCCCAACCTCACCCTCACCCGCGCCGTCCGCGGGGTTTCGCGGCGGCGGCGGCGGCGACTACCAATTCCGTCGCCAAGGGAAAGAAGGAGAGAGAGAAGGAGAAGGAGCGAACCAAGCTCCGGGAGCGACACCGCCGGGCCATCACCAGTCGCATGCTCGCCGGCCTCCGCCAGTACGGCAATTTCCCTTTGCCCGCGCGCGCAGACATGAACGACGTACTCGCGGCGCTCGCGCGTGAGGCTGGTTGGGTTGTTGACGCCGATGGAACCACCTATCGCCAGTGTCCCCCTCCCTCTCACATGGTTCCTTTCAATTCTCCGAAATTTCACGTTTGAGCTTTAATTCACTCATGATTGCGGCTGCATATTATTGAATACTCCAATTTGTTGATGGTTCGGAAGTTGAGATGTGACAATGTGATTGAATTTAGTTAGTTGCTTGTAAGTTAGATCATTGAAAGAAAAACTAGCAGAATAAATAATACACGCCGACAGTGTAAAATTTACGCTGTCATCTAATTACAAACTACCATATTCGTTAGATTGTTGAGATTTTAATAACTGCTCTAAAAACCATCCAATGTATGATTTATATTTGGTTGACAGTATAAACTTTTAAACTGAGAGTGCATGAGTGCAGCATTTTAAAGCTGAGATGTAAAATAAGAAAATGAAATGAAATATTGAGCTAGGAAATGATCTGTTGTGATAATTTTAAGGGTTTTCCCCTTTGTGTAAATGTAATGTGTTATGATGCAGGGGTCATTTGCGGCTAAATCAGTTGAAAGTCAACTCTCTGGTGGTTCTTTGAGGAATTGTTCTGTTAAGGAAACGATTGAGAATCAGACATCTGTGCTTAGAATTGATGAATGCTTGTCACCTGCATCCATTGATTCTGTTGTAATTGCAGAAAGGGACTCAAAGAACGAGAAATATACAAATGCGAGCCCCATCAATACTGTTGACTGCTTGGAGGCTGATCAGGTGATTTTGGTGGCTAATTCTAGTGGATTTATATCATATTTGATGTTGATTTTGATATGCACGGGCTATGGTTTTAATTGCCCTTGCTGTTTTCGTCGTTTGCAGTTATTTGAAATCTGAACAATGAACTAAATATAATGGCTGTAATTTATAATGTGATTCTACATTTGCACTGTTGAGTTTCTTGATACACCATGGATTTATGATTGTAAATTTGACATTTCTCCACCTAACTTTTCTGATGGGCCAGATTTGCACTCCAATTGCATAATACTTTTTTATAATATGTTTTTGTTTTTGTAAATTTAATTTAAGATGGTTGTGGAGCGATATTTGAAACCATTAGATTGCTATTGTTCTTGATAAAGTATTGTATCATTAGTTTGTTCAATTTTTATTTTTATCAAAATTCATCACTTTGCAACACTTTGTTCCTTCTGAAACAAGTCACCAAATGATTTATCAAGTTACAGTTTGCCCTTTGCAGAAATGAAAGAAGTGATGGAGTGTGTTAACCTATAAACTTAATATTTAGAAATTGCTCCTCTTGATATGGAAGTATTTTTTCTTAATATGATGGTGTGTAAAGCTCACAACCGTTGGGAAAAATCTGAGTATCAGGATAAGTAAAATTCACTATAAATCTTTATAAACAAAAACTTGACAATGACAATACTGATATAGAACATTTTAGAAAATAAATATTACACCTGAATTTTCTGAACTGATACTAATTTTGTAAATATCACTTCCTCAATGGCTTTGTTTTGTTTCCTGGTATGCCATATAGTTTTTAGAATGAAACTAAATTATTCTCTGTATTAAGTGCTTTTAACTTATGCATAACTATTATATTGAGCCTTATATATGAGCAGATGTGATCCAGGACCAGCTGATAGTGTAATTTTTTGATGCAGCTTATGCAAGATATTCATTCTGGGGTTCACGAAAATGATTTTACTGGCACACCATATGTTCCTGTTTATGTAAAGCTTCCAGTAAGTGTCCTTCATTTGCTTCTTGCTGAGTAACTAGCTTTGATCATGTTTAATTTCTTCGTTCTGGACAACAAATTGTAAATTTAAGACTATCATTTGTTTATCCTATTTAGTACTTTGTTTTCCTTGTATTTGATTATAAGGTTTAAAGAATTAGTCTTTTATTGCAGGCTGGTATTATTAACAAATTTTGCCAGTTGATTGATCCTGAAGGCATTAGGCAGGAGCTAATGCATATGAAGTCTTTAAATGTAGATGGTGTTGTTGTGGATTGTTGGTGGGGCATTGTTGAAGGCTGGAGCCCACAGAAATATGTGTGGTCTGGCTATAGGGAGCTGTTTAACATCGTTAGAAAATTCAAACTTAAGTTGCAGGTATTATTTTACTTGCTCATATAATCCTATCCCTACATAATGCATTGATATTCATTCAAAAAGAAGAATTATCAAATACAAATATGTTTGTGCTATCTGTGTGCTATGTGCTATGTGTACTATGGGAGTAATATGTCTATTTAAGTCATTTATTTTCTTGTAAAGCATTTTCTCGTTTGGACTTTCGATCATGGTTATTAGTATCACACAATTCATGATACAACTGGTGCAATATAAGTGTGGGTTGTACTAATTTTGTCTGACTTGCATATGGATTGTGCAATTTGCAAACAAATTTTGTCCCCTGCATATGTACGGCCTCTGTTCCACTTAAGCTGCACTTACTGCTGGTGGGTCATGAAGGGAGATGACCCTCAACCTTAAAGTTAAATGACAGGGTACAGACTTTTATTTTTTAATTGAGGAACTTTTGTATTTTTGTTCCAAGACAAACACCACCAACATACAATTTTTGACTTTGGGCCATAAGTTATCCACTGGGCATGTATTCTTACAGGACTTTCTAATATCTTTTAATCACAATATAGAGAATAAAAAACAAAAGATCTAGGTTCGTTACTATCAAGTTTTATTTTCGTATATAAACAGATATTTTCTACTCATGACATTTGGAAACTGAAATAAACATTATTTTCAAACTTGTATGTTTCTTTGGTAGCTATTTAATTTGCGATGCTGTTATATGTGTGTGTGTGTTTTGTTATATTGCTCTTAGATTTATCTTTATTATGATTTTGAATCTTGCTATTCATGATTCTGAAAATGAGCCTTCGGATCCATCATTTGTATCCCAATTCAGCCACCATTGATAGATTTCCTACCTATTAAACACTTGAAACTAGTAAAAAACATGAATGACATAGTATGGAATAAAGAATTTCAGAACGAACGGATGTTGTCTACTACCTATGACATCTATTATTTATATGGAAATTTACATATAATAGCTAGTGGATGATTTCATTAATACTGTTCCTTGAAGAAATGTTTCTTCAGTGTAATTCGTAAAACCATGCTCTAGCAAGCATAATATTTGAGACACCATTTAGAATGTCTTTAGAGGTTTCTATGATTGGATTTGTATTTATGTCATGGGAATTTGGAACCATCTTTGAAGGTTTTGGAGAACCTTTCTTGATTCTTGTTTAAAATTCTGAAGGTTGTTATGGCATTTCATGAATGTGGAGGGAATGATTCTAGTGATGCATTGATTTCCCTCCCACAATGGGTTTTGGATATTGGAAAAGACAACCAGGATATATTCTTCACAGATCGTGAAGGACGGAGGAATACTGAATGCCTTTCTTGGGGGATTGACAAAGAACGAGTTCTCAAAGGAAGAACTGGAATTGAGGTATGAAAATTTCTATCCCTACTGCTAGATTCAAAGATTTGACATTCACGTTATTGTTAAATGGTTGTTAGTTACATTTACATACTAATTTCCTGTATTGTTGTACATTTCACCTTATTAAAAAAATAAAAGAGCAGTTCTTTCTAGTATGTGCAGAATTCTATGTGGTCATAGATTATATTCTTTGAAGTATTCTTAAATTGAAATCTACTAGTGTTTTCATTTCTTGTGTTTGTTAGTGATTAGCCTTTTCTGAAAATATGCAGGTCTATTTTGATATGATGAGAAGCTTTCGGACAGAGTTTGATGACCTGTTTGCAGAAGGTCTGATTTCTGCTGTTGAAGTTGGACTTGGAGCATCCGGAGAGCTGAAATATCCTTCTTTCTCAGAAAGAATGGGATGGAGGTATCCTGGTATCGGTGAGTTTCAGGTACCTCATATTGTGGCTTAATTGCAAAATTGATGCATTATTCTGTACCATAAATAGTGTGCGTGCTATCATATTATAAAGTAGTCCTGTTTGCTGTCTCATCTTCTATGGGCAGTGCTATGATAAATACCTGCAACATAGTCTGCGGAGAGCAGCAAAATTACGTGGTCATTCTTTCTGGGCTAGAGGACCTGATAATGCTGGACATTACAATTCTATGCCGCATGAAACTGGATTCTTTTGTGAGCGAGGTGATTATGACAATTACTATGGACGATTCTTCTTACATTGGTACTCCCAGACATTAATAGACCATGCAGATAATGTTTTGTCTCTTGCAACTCTTGCTTTCGAGGAGACAAAAATAATTGTCAAGGTAGTGTTCCTGGTATATCAGTTTTTTTTTTCTCCAGTAGTTTTGTCAAGGTCGTATGACTAAATTTGGATGATGTTTGTTATTGGCAGTATTATCAGGGTCTGCATTATTTAGATTCAATTTGGTATCCCCTTTCAAATTTGGGTTCCATTTACTACACGTTTTCCATTAAAGAGAAACTTTTCATTGAATAAATGTTAATGGTATATAACTCCTTACTTGTAAAATATAGAATTTGAGTGCATAAATAAAAAATTTGGTTAAGAAATGGATATAGTAAAAGCCAAACGGAACAGAGTGAAAACTTGTGAGCAAAACTGGTAAATAAGATAATATCAATATCTGAAAGGAAACTCAATTTTAGAATTAACATTTGGACACAGATTTGGAAAACTAACAATAGCTAAGGAATTTATATCCAAGTCTCAAATGTGATATCATCTTTCAGGAATCGTTCTGCAGCAGACCCAAATGGATCATGATGATATTTTGTTAGTATACTACAGTCGACTATGGTTGACTTGTATTGTATAAGGAAAAACCAAATTTTAATTTTTCTCTTCAGTTTTTTTCTTAAGATGTTTATTGTCTCAGATATTTAACCTTAGGAAGCATAGTCATTACATCTCTTTAAAAGTCATATCCTGCCGTAGAAAGTACAAGTATATAAACTGAAACTACATTTTCTTTAAAGTGACAATGATTTCATGTAGGTTCCTGCTGTATACTGGTGGTACAAGACTCCAAGTCATGCAGCAGAGTTGACAGCAGGATATCACAACCCAACAAATCAGGATGGGTACTCTCCTGTGTTTGAGGTTCTAAGAAAACATGCTGTCACCATGAAGTTCGTCTGCTTAGGGTTTCATCTTTCCAGCCAGGAAGCTAACGAATCATTGATTGATCCTGAGGGTCTGAGTTGGCAGGTAATGCTTTCTATGTTCTTAACCTTTGCAAGTATAATTTTTCTGATGACAAGTTTTGTAGTTACCTGCGTGAAGGCAGGAATCTTACTGATTTAGGTACTTTGCAGAACTTATTTTGGTCAACTTGGACGATTGGTCCCAAGGATGTTTTTATTTTTGTTATGAGATCATTGTTTGTTTTATGTTTACACAGGTGTTAAACTCAGCTTGGGATCGTGGGTTGATAGCTGGTGGAGAGAATGCACTCCTTTGCTACGATAGGGAAGGGTACAAGAGATTGGTTGACACGGCAAAGCCGAGAAATGATCCTGATCATCGACATTTTTCATTCTTTGTTTACCAGCAACCATCTTTGCTGCAGGCTAATGTTTGCTTGTCCGATTTGGATTTCTTCGTTAAATGCATGCATGGTAAGGACCCCTGGAATTTACTTTGTTCTATGTGAGAAGTAGTATTCTTGTTACGTGGTTGTTTGCACAAAGCACGATATTTTTTAAAATCATTGTCCCAATTAGTGTTTTCTCCCTATACATTCTGCAATTACACTCAGGGTTTCGTGTATAGTGTGATAAAATTTAAGTTCACTTACATATGTTTTTAGGGAATTCTGGTCTTTTCATGAGATGAAAATAATTTTTTTTAAGTACCAATATCAAAACTCACTAAAAATATATTTAAACCTTTGAAATTTGATATGCATTAAAGCATTGATTAAGTTTCTTTATCTATATCCGTTGTCAAGTTCCTGTTCAGCAAATATTTTCCATCTAATGTTTATTAATATAGCTAGCTATTCTTGCAGGTGAGATGATGGATCTGTAATGGCTGCAAATTGTAAAGTTTTAACTGTAGGTCATTTCATGGGGGTAAATGCCATTTGTAACAATGTCATCTACATATAATAATATTCGTAGCGTTGGCTTCAAGAAGTGGCCTAGTTCTCAAGCAGCGCCGTATTAAGGCATTCCAACATCTAATCTTTCTAACCGATAAAATAGGCAATTATAAAATGTGATTATGGATGGCAATGTTTGGTTAAGAAATTTGCTAGCGATAATAAAAAGCATTTTAGTCTATCTGTTGTTTATTTAGACTTTTTATTATTATTCCAAATGTATTTATTTGGGTGGTTCGGGAACCATTCAGCTAATGAATGTCTACCGCTAAAAGTATACATAGCATTGGGTTAGTGCAAAACTTGAATTATAAGCAGTTAAGATAACAATGCTTTTACAGAAGGCCCCAGCATAAAACGAGTGATTTGAAACTGCGCTTTTGTTGTTTTTGGTTCTGTATGGATTCACTGAGACTTCCATTTACATAAATATATTCACTGAGATTTGGTCAGCATAATGCTCTCCATCTGAACGTTAAACATCAGGTGCTCGCAAAATAATGTAATCAAAACAAATTTGAAAAGGGATGCCCTTTTGGTTATCACTGAAAAATGATTGGAATACTCGTGTGTTGGAGCATTATGAAGCATAGATATGACACTTCAGCAACAAAAAAAAACATGCACAAGTTAGTAGTTATAAGCATTATACATTTCATCAAACGAATCAGATAAGAAAAAAAATCCAAATAAGAAAAAAAATCCAATGACGATGTTGGGGTTAGTGCTGGTAGTGACAATGAATATAACTGAATGAAGCTATGGTGGTGAAGAACTGGTGACCTATAATGGAAAAACCATCCTAAATCCCACAACAATCTATTTAAATATTCCTAATCAAAGAAACATCTTGCATGTGCGTGAGTATTATAATATCAGGAAACAGCAAACAGATGCAGAACACACCTCACCTCAGGTTATACAGGTCCAACTCTCAATACTAGTGAAACCTTATCTTTGAGAATCGCAATACTGAGGAAATTCACATTTGCACAAACCTGCTCTAACCTGGTACATACAAATACTTGTTTTTAACATGAGAATATGTAGTTATTTCAAGACAGACTAGACAGTAGGCATAGAAATTGTTCTCGAAGTGTTTTCATTTTTCAAACCTGCTAATTATTGGATTAAAGGAATATTGTCAAACTATAGCCAATATCAACTGACCATATTAACTAAAAAAAACTGAAATGTCCATTTCAAAAGCCCAAACATCAAAAAGGATTTCGTAAGAGGTGTGCCAGCTACTGAAATAATTGCATTACCCATATTTTTGTTCTCTTGTGCTGAAGTACTAGATACTGAATCATAAACAATAATACGGTGTTTACAGGAAGATCCGAACCAAAAAGGCCATGACATCTACTCACCTTACGAAATGTAAAAGATACCCTTCTTGAAGCTCTTCTAATGACATTGCCATTAACTTTATCTATCTGTGGGGAGACAAAATATATTATCAAGATACACACTTAAATGCACTTCAAGTAAAGAACCAATCTTCAAGTTTTCTGCCAACAGATAATAATATACTAACGAAAAATGTCAGAAATTAGAACAATAAAGTTGCCCTGCTATGAAACACATGAAAACAGCTGCAAACTTATGGGACTGATACTATTAGCAGGCACCTTAATTGATAAAAGGTTATAAGTTCATCAAAATACAACGTTTTCGGTTTTTAATATGGTCTTTTATAAATCCAGCACGCTTATCTGAGGTGCTCAATTTGAAAAGCATCATGAGGAAACACTGATTGTCTAGTAATGAAAGAAACATTATGAACTTAATATCTTAAATACAGAAATTCTCAAACAAGGATCCTTTTGGAAAATGGGATCTTTTACCAATTTTATATTGAAAATTTAGGAAAACTTTTGGCTTGCACTCTCATGCCTTTTAAAGATATGTTTTTCATGATTTCTCCATTAAATGACCACAAATAAACAACTTACAAACCATGATAGTAAACAGGATTTTGAAATGTAACAATTTCTTTCCACATGTAAAAGGACACATCATAATCATTTCTAAAACATCACACCTTGTGATGTGGAATGTAATGATGCCATGCATAACGTGCTTCTCCAGACAACAGTAGCAAAGACCGAGGAGGAAGATAGATAGCTCTCCTTATAAAATTTGATTGATCTTCTGTATTTTCTGATATTGCAACAGAACTTGAGGCAACTTTAGGAAGCCAATCACCATTTTCATACCGTCTGAACTCCATTATACAGGGCCCTGATAATGAAAGGCTGAAAATTAAATCTTCAAATGCAGAGTGAGTGTCTATATGAGGGGACAGACCCACTCCAGGTGGGTACTCATTTACCTGGTGGTGCATAACAACAATTAACTTAGAACATCATAAACAGTACTTATTATATTATATGCAATAACTCATTTTCCCATATAAATGAACTAATAATAGCATCAATTTATCACTGGATTGAACAATTACGGAGTACCGGTAAGTATGAATACCGTAAGTTGGTCCAAAACTATATTTTTAACATTCTTGAAACTTGGACATGATGAAATTCTTTCTAGTATTGGAGAAACAAATGACGGAAGTTCACCTAAGCAATGCCTTGTATTAACGTTCCTAGTCTGCAAAGCCAAATAAAATGGAAAGAGAGTATAGATTAATCAATCTTCTCACAATACTCAGCAGCCTATTTGTTATAATATAGCACATTTCCAACTTGTTTGGAATAAGATCTTCAATCTCATAAAGTAATTATTTAGTTGTCTGGAAAAAAGGTTGGATTTAGGCACAATAATGAGAAATCCAAGTAATCCTTCAAACTCACATCATAACGAAACTCATAACCGTAGTGTTGAACCCTTCTTTTTGCAAGACTGTTCCAATGCCTGCAGTCAACAGCCTGAAGCAGTTCCTGAGAAGATATAAAAGACCAAAATTTGTACAGGAAGCACCAACATAAGTAAAAAACTATTTCAAACAGATCAATGCAAGAAAAATGCAAACATGGTAAGCTAAACAATTTGCATTGATACGAAATGAAAAGATTCATAACCTCTTCTTCTTTAGCACTAATGAAGTCTTGAATTAGGTAAAGGCCTGGAATGCTCACTTCTGATGCAGAGATAGATACAGGAACCAAGTCACTAGCTTGATCCTGAACAGACATGTTAACTCATAAGTACTAGCATAAAGAATAATTCCACAAACCACCATTGCTTGTTAGAAATGCATACCTCCTCCTTCCTTACCTTGTTAATTTAAAACAATTTTAATAAACTTATGGGCTATGAAGCCCGAACCCGCCATATCAATGGTGTGTCCTGTGTCCAACATGAATCGGACACCAACACATATACATACTCGTACGACACTCAGTAAAGTGTCCAATTTGAAAGACATCTTTTTGTCTTTGACATGATTTTGACATGACTCCAAGACAATGTTAATAACCAAAAATTCAAACATTTTCTAAAAAACTCATATACTTGTAAACTTATTACATAAGTTTTTATTATGATTATAAAAATAAGGAAAATACCTGATATGATCACTATTTTTCACTTCTTTTGGATATTAGAAAGGTAGATTAAATTCATTTTTTGTGTTAGTTGAAAGTTTGAAACTAATATGTCCCGTGTCTTATGTTTTTTTAATTTAGTCGTGTATCCGTGTCTGTGTCGTATCTTAATTCAGGTTTCATAGCTTATGGTGTGGTCTGTACATGGAAGCTACTTTAAAGAACATATCAAAGATGATTTTTTTACTGATTGACTGTTTAAAAACCTTCACACTAATAGTTTATAAAAAGTTAAGCTTTATGAATAATACATAGAATAAGGAGTGGCATGAATCGTCAACCAATAAAAATCATCATAAGCATGACTCTTCAAGTAGTCATTCCAAAAGGTAACAAACTTACTGTACACAACAATTTTGCCATTGAAGGAAATTGCATCCATTATATAAAGTCAATATAAGAGAGAATTTTTACAACATAATCCAATTTTAACTTATGAAGAAATCAACTTCACTCTTTTTCTTCTTATTTTTGTCTCCTAGAAGTCCTTATGGAAAATCTTGTCCAAACATACTCTATTGTTCCAATCAAATAGAATGTAAATGTAATAATCCAAATAAGCTGTAATAATTAGCCAGCCTTAAATATAAACATGAACCAATTTACAGTGAAATGAGTGGTGTTAGTAATAGTACCTGTGTTGTTGGCTGAAGCACAGAATAACGGATATGCATGGATCGACCTCCAAGTTCAGGACATGGGCGTCCATGTAATGCCTTCAAGGCAGCTTGTGCAGAACCCTCTTCAGCATACGCCACAATGACACGTGTCCCACTCTCATCTGCTGCATAAACTCCCTTAAGCTCTCCAAATTTGCAGAACACAGATGCAATGTTATCATCGGAAATCCCCACTGCGGGCCCACAATTGGCCACGTAAAGGTTCGAACTCAACTCACCATCATTCTTGGGACGCCCAAACCTTGGCAAACCCATATCAATACCCACAAAGAAGCTGCATAAATAAATCAGACAATCTTCATTAGAATCATCGAAGACTTGTTTTGGTTCGACCCAGTTGAGGATCAGGGAAAACTATAATGTAATAATAATATGAATACGCACTTCCAGTGATGAGGGTAAGAATCAAGTTTCAATTTTGCCGAATCAAGCGTTCTTGTTGTGTGTGCTGCGCAAACAAGCTCATTCAACCTACGCCAATTCAAAGGATTTGAATCTGTTGGGTCAAATTAATTTATTGGTTGGGAGATGCTATTTACACCCCCTTTTAGCTCCACTTTTCCTTTCCTAACTTTTTGACAAAAGAAAAATTGAAAGAAATTAATTTCCGTCAAATAAATTTGTATATATATTTCAGAAATTAGTCGCTGCTATGTGAAAAATTGCATTGTGAAAATTTTCTGTAAAGGTTAGAAAAATAAGAATTTGGAATAAAAAAATAGTGGAAGTATAAGACAGAAAAAAGAATCCTCACTGTATATTTTATAAATAAATAAATATCAATACATACATACTGATGAAATTTAGCGTTTTACTTCAATATTTTTCATAATAAATAGTAATTTTATTAAATAAGTTAGATAGTATTAAGGTAAAACTTAAAATATAAGCTACCATGATTGCAAGTTTGTATTTTTTTTTTCAATTTAATTTTTATGAAAATATTCATTGTTTCATATTAAAATACATGATATTTCTCTTAAACAATCAATTTAAATTATAAATTTAATGTTAAAGTAATATCATCAATTTTGTAAAGCCCACTATTAATCTTAGGATTTTGGATCCAGTTTCAGTAAAAAGGTCCAAGTCAACTAACTTATATTTTTTTGAAAATTCTCTAACACAACTTCTCTCGTTCACAAAAAATAACTTACATTCTCTTGCTCTCCTTTGAAACAGAAGCTGACCTAGGGTCTTTGTGAGATCTTTCTCTGACCTAACCACACGCTTTTTCCGTTAAGTGTAAGTTGGTCGAACCCAAAACCTCCATCTTTGTTTCATTTATATTCTTCAGTTTGGGATTTTGTATAAAGCCTCATTTTTGTCTCTCCATGCTCTTACGCAGTCCTTTGGTTTATTCCGGAATTGTGGTGCTCATCTCTACCTAGAGCTTTCTTCTCGTCAAGAGTAGTAATAATTCGAGATAAGGGAAGCTAGGATTTTCTTTAAGATTTTGAAATGAATTGTTTATCCTAATATTTAATTGAACTTGATGTGTTGGATTGAGGAGTCTATTGAAATTGGATTGGTTGTGCTTCCTTTTTTTTTTTTTTTGCTTGGAATTTTTGGTTTTTGAATGCTGAAATTAGTGAAAACATGTTATTATAGCTTAAGCGAGAATTTCCAGTTTAAGTAAGATCAATCTAGCCTAAGAAGCCAGAAAATCTAGCTTAAGCAAGAATAGCATAATTTCATTTTGCTTTGTGTTCTAAATTTAGCTTAAGCCAGAATTTCTAATTTAAACAAGAATTTCTAGCTTAAGCGAAAATTGTTGCAGAATTTTAATTCTTTCTTTTAACTTGTGGTTGATTAAGTTAATGTTCAAAATATGATGTATGAAGTTATGCATGAATGATGTGACATTTTTTTTACTTGTACTTGATGTGTCTAGTTTGGGGTGATAATAATTCTGAGGTAACATGTGGAATGTTGATGATAAAAGAATTTCAAGAGAAATTCTTAGTGATGGTGTGGTTAGTGTATGTCTTGATACATGAGATGTCTATATAAGAAAGGTATTCTGAATATTAATAATCACTCACACTCATGTAGCGTAGAGTGATTATGTGCTGAGAGTGACAGGAGATCCTAGTCTTGGAAGGTGTTTGAGTCTTAGATATATTGGGATTAACCTTGTGATTGATTGGGTGATAACCCCTTATGGCTAGACTATGTAGAGTTTAAAAATCAATGTAGGTGCATACCTCCTTAGAATTCTATATCAAGCACATAATCCAGATATCAAGTTAAAAGTCAGTTGGATATTTAATTGAGTGAAAACTTTGTGAGTTAATGTTTGTTTTCTCCATGTATGTGTTTCTTAGATCATGTACTTTAACTATATTTATGCATGAATGCTTAAATACACTAGCTTACCTTTTTTTTTTGTTTGTTTTTTTATTGTGTTTTCCTTTTTGCAATAATCACTAAATGTTGGTGTGAACATATGTTGAGATCTCTAGTAATTATCAAGACGGTGAAGATGGTGTTGTGTAGTCTAAGTGTGTTAGTTATTACTCTTTTGAAAAACTATTTTCTTATGTAATTCTTTATTTTGTTGAGCAATCTTTTGTCAATCTATTTCATGCACTCTCCACACGTTTTTATCCTGAAAAAATCGTTCACTCCCGACACGTATTTCTTGATTTTGTGAATTCAAAGTGTCAAAGAAAGAGATCGTACGAGGGTCAAACGTTTTCATAGATAAGATCGTTCTAGGATCACACATTTTCCAGTTAGAAAATGTGTGGGAGTACCACGTTTTCTCTTATTTCTATTTGCACCCCTTTTCCTTTTGAACGAACAACCGAAAAAAAATACTAACATCATATTATATCTTTTTACGCTGTCATTGAATCACAAATTATTATATAACTAAAAAAATTGGGTTTCATAACAATCATTTTAAAAATCACATCATATCAAACAAGTTAACGCGGTACATAATATCAAAATTAAAAATTAAAAAATAATTAAAATTAAATATTTAATTTAGTTGACCATATTGTTATACATGTTTCTGAAATCATTTGTTTTACTCCACATTCTTTGATTATATTTTAAATTGTATTTATCATATATTTTTTAATTTTTATATTCAAGATCAAATATTTTTTCCATTAAAGTAACACATTTTTACTGCATGGGACCGTATAATTAACCATATTGTTATACAAATTTTATAGTGTTAATAATTTCTTTTTTAAAAGGACTTAATTGAAATACTCTTTTAAAAGAGGAGATTCAATTATATATTTTTGAAAGTAAATATCTAATTTGACATATTCAAATGAATGTGAATATCATTCGGACTAATTAAATTTAATTAAATTTAAGAATTATAAATTGATGATGAAATTTAATGATAATTACATTACCAACATAAATATTTTTCAACAATACAAATTCAAATTTACCGATAAGTATTTCCATTAATAATTTAGATTATAATATCTATTAGTAAAATCTACTATAATAAATTCCGTCGTTAATCTTGCCTCAGTAATTAAAAAAATTCTTGGAGAAGATATTTTCCGATAAATCATCTAAAGAAACATTACATTCATGTTAGAATAATATACCTTAAATTTTTATCGTATATAGTATTTAAATCTTTGTAACTAATAAAAATTTTAATTATAAAATTAATTTTGACAAAAAAGTTAAAAGATAAAGTAATAAAGATTAATATACAAAATAATGTGTATATATTAATAAAAGTAGAAGGGTGTAACACATGTTTCTGATAGGAATGATATAAAAGATATTTTCATAATAAATCTATATTTAAATAAAAATTAGTGGAACTGTTAACATTTTTTTGAAGTAATACATTTTCTAGTAGAAAAATTAATATGCGTTATAATAGTATAATATATATATATATATATATATATATATATATATTAAAAATTTAGTGACTAAAAAATTATTATTCATTATGATTACAAATTTAAATATTAATTTATAAAATAAATAATTATTAATTATTAAAATAATTATAATTATAAATAAAAGATTATAATTGATCATTAATTAATTAAAAATTAATTTATTAAGAATCAATTATGATTTTTTATTTATAATATTAATTATTTTAATAATAATTAATTTTTTTTTATAAATTGGTATTTAAATAGGTATTATGGCTAACAACTTTCGATAATAATAACCTTTCATGCTCTTTCAAGTTTCATAGACATAAACTAGCAAATTAAATTTCTTTATGCTCTCTCAATTACATAAAATCAATAATAATATTGAGAAATGAATATATTTAAAGAATATTTAAGAAATGTTGTTAGAATTAACTAAAATTTATGTGTATAAAAATAATTATAAGGCTAAATTATTAAAATGTAATATATGAAAATTATTTTAGGAATTGAGCGTAGTAGAAACAATTAACAATCCAGAATTTATAATTTAATGACAGATTATTTTTAAAAAAAAATAATTAAAAATGTGTCAAAAGATCATAGTTAAAGAATTATATTTGACAAATGTTTTGATATGCTACAACCATCATTAAGAATAACCACCACGTTCTTAAAATATTATTTACTTTAGATTTTGTTCTTTATAAATACATTAAAGTGTAAAGAAAGGAATGAGTATATAAATTGTATTTAACGTTGACTCTTAAGTAATGTAAGACTTATAAAGTGTAACAGAAGATAATATCCAAATAATATGGAAACTTTAAATGGAATGAATTTTATCTTTGTGTAACAGCAAACTGTGATACATGTGTGTCAAAAAGCCTTACTGTTAAAATAATACACGCCTATGTGTTGCATTGGCGTGAAGGAAAAAAGCAATGGTCGACTATACTTTACTTCAATAAAATAGAACCCATTATTGGACTTTTATATTTATATATTGTTGGAAAAATGATTATTAATTAAATTATTACAAATGGATAAGTTGATTTGGCAAAATCCAACTATTTAATGTCACTATTAATTTTGTATTAAAAAAATCATTAGGCAAAGGAATGATAATGTTAATTTTTAAAGTGGTGGGAGAGATTCCAATTGAGTTTACATTGCCAACGATTTGTTGGGTAAGTGATCTCAACACCACAAGTCACTCACTACATTTCACTACATTTGCTCGTGTTTTCCAAAGAAAACTGGAACAAATCTTTGCTTGATTAATTAAGAGCTATATTATTATACAATATTATACTATGTGTATTATATAAAGTTAATGGTTTTCATATATTTAAATTTAAAATTAATAAATATTTTTTAAAGTGTTTTTTTTAACTTTTCTTATTTATATTTGTAATTTCAGTTTATTTTTAATTGAATTAATATTTTCATAGAAAGATTAACAATTGGACTTAATATCTTTTAATCTGAGTCCGTATAAGATAATTTGTGTAATTTTCTCTTCCATATTCTCCCCGGTTAACTCTTGTTATTATAAAGAAAAAAAATTAATTGAACTTTGATATTGAAAGGAGATAATTTTAAAAGCAATTTAGTGGACAAATTGTATTTGCTTGGTGTGGTGTTGTTGCATCACGTTAATGGAATGGAAAAACAATTGAAAAGGGTATGTAAGTTGAAAGAAGATGAATGTGCTTTGTCAAATCTCATGTGGTTGGATCTGTTATTTAAAAATGATTACGGCGTCACTATTTTACTTTTCCTCCTGTTTTTATATTATTGGTGATTCGGTGAATAAGTAGTTGGAGATAGAGTTTGGCAACTTAGATACATTTCTTGTTTACCACTACACTTCTATAATTGCGTTTGCGTTAATGCCTCATTTCTTCCATTTTCTCAAATATATAAGTTTGTTTTCGCCTTTTGGGATCGGAATGAAGAATATTAAACCACGTAATCTGATTTGACTAAGTGCTAAAACATGATCATCATTCCAACATTTTTTTCCTCGGTGGAAACTTGCTTGATCTCAGTTAATTCTTTTTGTCTCACGACACAGAACCTCAATGGGATTCCTTCATGGCTGCATTACACAAAATCTAAGAATGATAACCACCTGGAAAATACGAGGTTGAATATGACATGCCACGTTTTGCGACATTGTTAAACGAAATCGTGACAATGGTTGTAAGTTAGATATATACATACATACCCATATATATTGTTAGGAATAATAGGTGTGAGTTAAGGGGTTACATTAATAAAATATACAAAGTTAAACATTATATAAAAATAAAGGTCTATAATATCATTGTCTTAGGATGTATTTTTATGAGTGAAAAGATTTGAGAGAGAGGAAGATGATTGATTTGAGTGGATTTGAAGGCAAAGTTTGTGTTTTTCTTTAAGGAATTTGAAGGTGATGGTGAAATGGATTTGAGAGTAATTTTTGTAAAAATTTGTGTAGAATTTGAGTGATGTGACTAATAAATAATAAAATTTATTTTATAAAAAAATAAAATTACCAAATTATCCTTGTTATTAAATGTAGTATAAAATGATAATTAGATAAATTGTAATTAATTTTGAATTTTATAGTTCATAAATTAAAATATTAAAGATATTTATTAATTGAGAAAAATAAATATAATAATGTATTTGAAGTGAAAAATAAAATATTTAAGTGCTGGAATCGGATACATAAAAAATGGATTCGAATAAGTGGAGAAAAAGGAAGAAATTGGAATCGGATACATATGTTTCCCTTTTCTTTATCTTCTTTATCATCCACAGATAACCTTCACACAAGGACAATATTGTAAAATATTCTTTGTCACCCACAAATCTCCTCCAAAGTGGCGAGATGGTATCACGAGCTTTTTCTGCAAATTGTTGCTCTTCTTCGCTTGCAAATTATTAGATACGAACGTCAAATTCACTCGTATATCCATCGTCGTCAATTCTTGATAATAGTAAATATGTGCATACGAACATAACCTTAAGGTTTTAGGGTAAAAGTAATGTCAAATGTCTTATATGGGTAAGACTAATGTCATTTATATATAGTGTTTAACTTTGTCTATTTTATCCAATGTGTGACTTTGACTCACTTGGATTAATGTGGTGAGTCACTTCAAACTATCAACTCTAATACTACTTATGAGTTTATATATTTTTCATATATAATTATAGTTATAGAGAAATTGTTGTTGTTATATATATATATATATATATATATATATATATATATATATATATATATATATATATAAAAGGTGGGGTTGGTACAAGTAGAGAATAGATTATTTCAAAGTTCTTTACATAAAATGCTGTTATGAATAATTTATATAATATAATGCATATACATTAAGCACTTTGGTGCACTTATAATTATTTTTTAATATTTTAGTAAAAGATTAATATTGTTGTTATTTGAGCAATTGAATGATGTTGATTTGAGTACGACTAAGTTCACACTTTTCTACAAATTTTGAATTAATCTTTGACTAAACAGAATTACTTATAATCATATTGGTCTGAATAAGAATGAGTATTAAATTTTTGAACTTTTAACTTTTTGGTTCTTTTTATTATTTTACTAAAGAAAAGATTTTTTCTTTTTACATATTATTACATCTCACAGTCTAAAACTACATTTTAGAAAAACTATATATCATTGCAGTAAAAACAAATGCGACTCCTTTATATAAAAGCTCTGAAGAAATTATATATTTTCTATACAATGATATTAGTCTGTCAAGTTTATCCTTTGAAAAGGATTGAGAAGTGATCTTCAAAATGTCAAATGTGAAAACTTTATACTAAGAAAATGTTGGCATGCTGGCCATCATTACAGTAAGTTTCAATGTAATTTATAGTTGACTAATTTTTTTAACTGATATATTCAGAACAGTGGTAGTTAGGAACACACATGTAGTGTGAACCTAATTACATTCCATTAAAATTAAAATTAATTCCCATCATGAACATTGAACTCTACTATTTAAGCCCTTCCTGTGTCAGAGGCAATTGTCAAACCAATATACTCTTCCAATTTTCCAACCAAACACAAATATAGCATTCGGATCATCCTAGATATCTGTCCACCTACATAATCATTTCAAAAATCTATCTGCACTGTCTTGTATTCTGAACCAAATGAACACTTTTTCTCTCCTGTTTCCTTCGTTTTGTTCTGTAGCATGTCTTCCCATGCTTGTCTTCTTTATTATCAACTCTCTCTTGTGTGTCCCAACCACAACTGCCTCTATATTAGGAAACCAGACCGACCATTTGGTGCTGCTCAAATTTAAGGAATCAATATCAAACGACCCTTACAAAATCATTGCCTCTTGGAACAGTTCCATTCATTTTTGCAAGTGGCCCGGAGTTACATGTGATTCCATGAATCAAAGAGTTATAGAGTTAAACCTAGAAGGAAAACAGTTGCATGGTTTCATACAACCCCATATAGGCAATCTCTCTTTCCTAACCAGGCTTAACCTCGGAAACAACAGCTTTTGTGGAAAAATTCCACAAGAACTTGGTCGGTTGTTACAGTTACAAAACTTATCTCTCACCAACAACTCTTTGAAAGGAGAAATACCTGCAAACTTGACAAGATGTTCTAACCTTAGAGAGTTACACTTGTTTGGTAACAATTTGATTGGTGAAATCCCAATGGAAATTGGCTACCTGCAAAAGCTTCAAGAACTGACCTTGGCAGTAAACAATCTCACAGGAGCAATCCCATCTTCCATAGGGAACCTTTCATCTCTTGTTTCTCTCTCAATCGGTGTCAATTACTTCGAGGGAAATATCCCACGAGAAATTTGTCTGCTCAGAAACTTGTCATTGATGTCATTGCATGTCAACAAGCTGATAGGTACATTTCCTTCTTGTCTCTACAATATGTCATCTCTTACCATTATTTCAGCTGCAGACAATCAATTTAATGGCTCCCTTCCACCAAACATGTTCCACACTCTCCCTAATCTCCGAGAATTCCTTGTTGGTGGGAATCATATCTCAGGTTCAATCCCAACTTCCATTGCAAATGCATCTTTACTTCAAACACTTGATGTTGGTACAAATCATTTAGAGGGCCAAGTTCCAAGTCTTGGAAAGCTGCAATACCTTTGGTTCCTTAGTCTGTATAGCAACAACTTAGGTGAGAATACGACAAAGGACTTGGAGTTTTTAAAATCCTTAGCCAATTGTAGCAAGTTGGAAGTGGTTTCTATTTCCTATAACAGTTTTGGAGGTAGTTTGCCAAATTTTATGGGAAATTTATCCACCAAACTTAGTCAATTATATCTTGGGGGTAATCACATATCAGGAAAAATTCCTGCAGAATTAGGCAATCTGGTTAGCTTAACTATCTTGACCATGGAAATTAACCACTTTGAAGGGGTTATTCCAGCCACTTTTGGGAAGTTTCAGAAGCTACAGAAGTTGGAGTTGAGTAGAAACAAGTTGACAGGAGATATTCCAGATTTCATAGGCAACCTCACTCAGTTGTATTATTTGGGCATGGCAGAAAATATGTTAGAAGGAAAGATTCCTCCGAATATAGGAAAATGTCAAAATTTACAATACCTTAACCTTTGGAAAAACAACCTTGTAGGAAGCATACCCTTAGAGGTTTTCAGTCTTTTCTCGTTAACTAACTTACTGGACTTGTCACAAAATTCACTGAGTGGTAAGCTTCCTGATGAAGTTGGCCGGTTAAAAAATATTGGGAAGATGAGTGTGGCTGAAAATAATCTGTCTGGTGAAATTCCTGAAACCATTGGAGACTGCATAAGCTTGGAGTACCTTTGTCTGCAAGGAAATTCCTTTCATGGAATCATACCTTCCTCTTTGGCTTCACTCAAAGGTCTTCGAGTATTAGACATGTCACGAAATCTTCTCATTGGATCAATTCCTAAGGATCTACAAAATATTTCTTTCTTAGAATACTTCAATGTATCTTTTAACATGTTGGAGGGTGAAGTACCATTTGAAGGTGTCTTTCAAAATGCAAGTGAGTTAGCCTTGACCGGGAACAATAAACTTTGTGGGGGTGTTTCACAGTTGCATCTACCACCGTGTCCTATAAAAGGTAAGAAACCTGCAAAACACTTGAATTTTCTATGGATCGCAATGGTGGTAGTTAGTGCAGTTGTTTTTCTTCTCGTTCTGCCATTTTTTGTATCTATCTACCGGTTGAGGATAAGAAACCACAAAAATCCATCGTCTGATTTGCCAATTATAGACCAAGTGGATAAGGTTTCATACCAAAATCTACACCAAGGAACCGATGGGTTTTCGGTTAAAAATTTGATAGGATCTGGAAGTTTTGGCTCCGTATACAAAGGGACTATTGAGTTAGAAGGAGAAGAAAATGTTGTAGCCATAAAGGTTGTAAACCTTCAACAGAAGGGAGCTCAAAAGAGTTTCATTGCCGAATGTAATGCCTTGAAAAATATCAGGCATCGAAACTTGGTCAAAACTGTAACATGTTGTTCTAGCATAGATCAGAGAGGCCAAGAATTCAAAGCTCTTGTTTTTGAGTACATGATAAATGGAAGCCTAGAAAGCTGGTTGCATCCAGAAGTAGAAACTTCAAAGGAGCCTGCAAGATCATTAAACATTGACCAAAGATTAAACATTATCATTGATGTTGCTTCTGCTATTCACTATCTTCACTACGAATGTGGGCAAGCCATTATTCACTGTGATTTGAAGCCAAACAATGTTCTTCTCGATGATTGTTTGGTAGCTCATGTAAGCGACTTTGGTTTAGCCAGAAGACTCACAACAACTATTGCAGTTTCTCCAAAACAAACTAGCACTATTGAAATAAAGGGCACAATTGGTTATGCTCCTCCAGGTACACTGTTTAAGTTACGAAATCTTGTAAATTTAGCCTTTCTCTCTTCTGCATCATTTAACTTGAATGTTTTGATCATTTTCACTTCTGCATTTAACCAATTTCAGAATATGGAATGGGATCAGAGGTGTCTACAGAAGGCGACGTGTACAGCTTTGGAATTCTTGTTTTGGAAATGTTAACTGGGAGAAGACCAATAGATGAAATGTTTGAAGATGGTCTTAATCTTCATAACTATGTCAAAATTTCAATTCCAAACCACCTTCCACAGATTGTGGACCCAATTATTCTTCCAAAGGGAATAAAGGTGGTTGCTAATGGCCAAAATCTTCCTTCAATGCATCCTTTGGTAGAGAAATGCTTACTGTCACTTTTTAGGATTGCACTTGCTTGTTCAAAGGAGTTGCCAAAAGAAAGAATGAGTATGGTTGATGTCATTAGGGAGCTCCATTTGATCAAAACTTCATTTTCTTCATGAAAGATCAATGGAGGTCGGATACACGACAACCAAAAATGTTAAGATATGTGACTTGTATTTGTATACACTCAAAGTCTCACTTTGAATAAAATTAACAAAGATATATATAAGATCCCTAATAATATTTATTTTATTTGGCATGTATCAATATTAACACCGATATTTATTTAATAAAAAGATGTATTTATTTTTATGTTTTTTTAATTTATTTTAAGAAAATCAAGGTAAAGCCAATTAAACTAATGTTAATATAGCACTGATACAAATATTTATTTATTAAAATAATTATTTTTTAAAAACTAACCGTTTGCAATAGGTTAAGTCAACGTTAATAATATCACAATGGTGTCTTTGTTTATTTCTTAATGCAACATCATTTTTTTTTTTTAATTTTCCACAACACAATGGTGTCTTTGTTTATTTTTCTTTCTTTTTAAATGTGATTTGATTGTAAGAAACCCAAAAGTAAAGGAAGCTTTTAATTTTTTCTACTTTTTATTTGTGATTTGATTGAGACAATAGAAAAAACCCGAAAGGAAAGGAAGTTTGGGAAGAACCGTTGAATATAATATCTAGTATGAAGAACAAATGGATGATTTATGATGTTTATTATTATGATTTAATGATGAAATAATGGGTTGTGTAGGTGCAATTAGATGCACAAACTAATTTTGTTTTTTTAAGAAAGATTATTTTTTATTACTAATTTTTAACAACTTATTATATATATATATATATATATATATATATATATATATATATATATATATATATATATATATAAAAAATAAAAATTGATTTAATGTATTATATATAAAAATTTTTTTTTTTAAAAATATTT
>Ga0099822_1000277_pt1 | contig 42634 bp, 29 predicted proteins | sample CowpeawhiteBW_FD_76839 | JGI IMG/M metagenome (GOLD analysis project Ga0099822, IMG submission 76839) | Root nodule microbial communities of legume samples collected from California USA - Cow pea white BW | ecosystem: Host-associated > Plants > Roots > Nodule | place: USA: California | collected... | reverse complement strand
CACATGTCTATAATTTATATATATAAGTGTTAGTTTAGTTTATATATATATATATATATATATATATATATATATATATATATATATAACATTAGTTTTATATATATAAGATATTTGATATCATTTTTAATCCAAAATTTTAAGATAATGTGTTCATAAGTCTTTCATCTTATTGGGTTTAACTTTGTTTTTTCTATCTAATATGAAACTTTGACTCACACTTGAATTATTCTTAACAGTTGTTTACTTCGTATACATTTGAGATATAAGGATTATTACGAGTTGTTCACAATAGATTTTGATTTTACATTTTTAAAGGATGAATATAGATATTACACTTCCTAATACTAGATAAATTTCAAAATATACAAATGAGTAGAGATATTCAAAATAAGTTAGAAAAACATATATGTCTTGAAATAGCAAATTAGAAGACAATATTTTAGAACGAAAATTCTATATTATTCTCTGTGTATTGGTATTTTAAAAAGTAGTCATTATCTCGTAACTTGATTTTTTAAAATAATCATTATGATCGAGGTTAATACTTCTTTTCTTCGAGCTTAGTCTATTTTTTTTTGTTCACTTAAGTTGAAGATGGAGAAGCTTGAAAAACTATACACTAAGGGTTATGCTTGTGATTGGTGATAAATTTCATTTCTTTTATCAGTAAAAAAATTATATATATAGTTTTTTTATTATATTATCCTATTACAAAAATATTTATCTATTGTAAACATCATATAACCAAACATAACAAAATTGTAGCTAACTCTCCATTTAGTATCCATTATAATAATATTAAAGGGTATTTTGTTATCGTCCATGTTATTTATCAATATTAAAGAGTATGTTATGTTTATATTTTCCAACTTCATTCACTTTATTATCGTAAGAAAGAGTAATAAGTTATGATACACGTATTTGATAAGTTGATATGTTTATTTTGAAAATAATAAAATATGATATGTTATATATGCATATTAAAAAATGTACAATTTTTTTGTAAAAACATAATAATAATATGATTGTTATTGTGTGAATCCAAATTAAATCATATGTATTAAACATTGTCAAAATAAAAAAAAAAATTATCATATATTGTCATAATAAAAGTACTATTGTTTTATAGATTAAATACTCCACTGATAAATATCAATAACATATTTTAAAGTAAAGTATCAGACATGGAGAATAACATATCTTAAAATATCAGACACTAATATATATCAGACACGAATACAAAACATCAATACATCATATTATTAAGTGACACTAATAAAATTAGATTTTCATAATTTTCATGTGTACATATAATAACATCTAGTATACTTATATTTATAAATGAGAGTATCGAACTAATAGACTAATAAATCATAAATCTTATTTATGATAATTTTTAAGTTTGTCATACATCGTATTTATTTGTTCCAATAAGAGTCTTAAAATTGGATCTAACCAATACATTTTTTGTTTTTCATCAAAAAACGTAATGAATATTCACTAAAGATATAATAAAACAAAAGGAGTCTATATTATTTAAACGAGAATTCACTAAATATAACAAAATAAAGAGCATAATATGAATAAATAAAAAATGAAAAACGAAAAATGAAAAAGAACAAAAAGAAAATAAGAAAGCAGGAAAAGAAGACAAAAACGCTAGAAGGAGAACTTAAACCTCCAACCTTGTGTTAACAGATACACATTCTAACCAACTGAACTATTCCACCTTCATTTATATATAATTTCCAAATCATTAATTACCTGCAGTATCACTTGCATATTAATCAATCTTCATTAAGTTAGAGTTTGTAATTGAAAAACAAGTTCAGTAAAATGTTAATTTATCGTTTTCATCACTCATAATTCTACTCAATTATTTTGGATATGGGAAAATTGGAGATATTTATGTCACTTATCAAATAAAATATATATTTTTTCATTTCTATCTAATATTCAAGTTACGATTGACTCATTTTAAATAGTGAGTCAAACAGAAAGTTAAGAAAACAAAACTTTAAGTTAGTTTTATTTAATAACTTTTTAATTTATAAAAATTACTTTTAATCGGAGAAACAAATAGTCTTAAAAAAAAAGAATTTGTGAAACTTAGAATCCTCCAGTTAATTTGTGTCAAATTTCAGTGGTTTGGTTTAAAACTATTTTCTAAAGAAAAAAAGTTAGTATAAAGTAACATGTGTTCAATTATGAGTGTAATTAACATGATAACTAATGTAAGTAACTAATGCCTAAAAAAACTATCAATGCTACAAAATTGAATAATAAAATAATAGGATATTTCAACAAATTATATTAAAAATGTTTGAGAGCTCACAACATTAAATATGTGAAATTTGTTTTGTTTGTAAGAAAAATTTATTTCAACAAAAAAATATATTAAAAATTATGTTAAGAATACACATCACTAGCCATGTGAAATTATTTCTCATTTGATCATAGGATTTATGAAGAATGGTGAGAACACTAAAATTGTAGAATTTGACTATTGAAATACATAGCTTTATGCAACAATTAGATGGTTGTTATACTACTTTTTTTTTAATGATTAAATTAGAATAGGATAAAAATAATAAACTTATAATCCAATTTACTCCTTGCCCCTTTAAAATAGTAGAATGAAAATTTAATTATACTGCATTTAAAATATCCAAACAAAAACATAATGTAATTCATTCCATTAACAAAAAACTATGTATTATAATTTTTTTATTTTTTATTTATTTTTTGCAGCAATTATTTTAAAAGTATATCAAGATTATTTCTGAAAATATAAATTTTGAATAACTATTAAACTCTTTAGTTATCAATATGATTAGGTGAATTTTTAGAAATTAAAAAACATAATTTTGCAGAGAAAAAAGAATTCAAATTGATTTACCTTTGTTCTTTCCTCTCTTCAGTTCCTTGCCCTTTCTCAATTTTCAGTGGCGGTTCTTTCTTTCTATTTCGTGTGTACCTCACATGAAACAACTCCTGCAATTCGTATCTACCACCTCTATCAATCTCACCAGGTTTCTTTTTGCGTTGTGCCTCTTCTTCGTTTTCCATCTTTCAAAATCCATGTGAATTAATATGTGTGTATTTATCTACTTTTTGATTCATTTTTGCTGGAAAGGTTACATTTTTATTTACCCCTTTTTAATTGATTTGTTAAATAAATTGAAAATGATGCTCCACATTTGCTGGAACATGTCAATTAAGTTCACATTCTTCTGGGTACCTGAACTGACTAAGAATATTGTAGCTTTGCAGTGCTTCGGAAGCATTTGAATGCTACTACATTGGTTTGTTCAACTGTGAAAGCAATGGGGTCCAAAAGATCCCTTTCAAATTCATCAAAACCAATTTCATCATTTGTTGAGGGCAAGAAGCATGTTGTTGAGGTCTAATTGATATTCAGTAAAATTGTCATTGTTATGTTCCTTTGAGTTTTTTTTTTTTGGGTTTTCACTATAAATTGATAATGTAGGAGAATGATGTTAATATGTATTCGCTTGAGATTGAGAGACTAAGAAATGACCCGACAATAGTAGAAACAATGACTTTTCAGGAACTCCGGAAAACATTGAAGTAAGCAGATTGGTCTTTTAACCAAGTAGCTACCTTTGATTTAGTTTTAGAATATGAATATGTAATATTCTTGATTTTATATATCTTCGCAATGATTTGAACTCTCAGGAGGTTTAGGATCCCTGCTAAAGGTCGTAAAGATGATCTTTTGTCTGCCTTGAAAAGTTTCATGGACACTAGCGTGTGCGGTATACATTTTATCCTTAACTTCTTGTCAATCCTTGGAAACTATCTTAAGGTGTGTAGTTCTAATGTTTAGAAGGTCTCTTAATGTACAGAACAAGATTCTCATATAAGAGAAGAGCAAGGACTATTAATTTCTGCTGACAATACTTCTGTAGAAGTGGAGGCTAAAAGGGCATTGAATGAAGACCATGTTGAAAATGTCAATGAAACTTCAGAGATATTTGAACTTAACCAGGGTAAGAAAAGATTAAAACAATCTGAATCTGAGAGAAAAACTGTCAAAGTGGCAACCAAGGAGAAGATTTCACCGAAATCAGATGGTGATGCAGGTACTGTTGTAGGATATACGGAGTTGTTAACTTTCTTCATCTAAAAAACATGACACTACTATACTTTTTTTTTTTTTTTCAGATTTTAAGCATGACACTGATACTTTTTAACACTATTTTTCTGAATTTTAATTTTGGTTCAAATGTTGCTCAGTCAATTAAGGATCAATCTTATATGGGCTTTTATTTCCAGATTTTAAGCCTTCGAGGGCAAAGAGAAAAATATCTTCAGATGTTGTTAGCATTGTTACGGAGTCAGCTGAAATCAGTACAGCTACCATTCAAACTGAACCATGGACAGTTCTAGCCCACAAGAAACCTCAAAAAGGTTGGATTGCATATAATCCTAAAACAATGAGACCACCACCGCTTGATAAAGATTCAAAATTTGTCAAGATTTTGTCATGGAATGTCAATGGATTGAGAGCATTGCTAAAATCAGAAGGATTCTCTGCACTTCAACTTGCCCAAAGGGAAGACTTTGATATATTGTGTTTGCAAGAGACTAAACTGCAGGTAGAATATTAGTCATTTTATGCCTGAGAGTTATATTTTCCAACAGTCTATTTTTCAGTGTTGTTAGACATGTATAGAGAATAACTGCAAAGTTTATTCTTTTTTATTTTGGTATGTGCTGGTTTATAAGTGCATCTTGCATCATATTGTAGTTAAATTATGTAAACTCTCTAGGTCGCTGCAGAATTATGCTAAGAATTGTTTTTGTATTCATAGAGAATGGCAAATAATCTATATTTGAAAATATTGAAAGATGTGAATCATGAGAAGCTTTTTCATTTCCTCATTTGATTATCAACTTTGGTGAAGTGTGTTTGGATTAGCTTCATGGTGAGAAATAATTTTTCTTTTTTCATGAAGGTAAAGCGACAATAGTTGCTTCTCACTTTTGCATTCTATCACTGTGATTTTGGGGGATTAGAATTGCTTCTCATGTGTTATCCAAACATACTAGAAGATGTTTGTATGAAATTTGATGGGGTTCATGTCTCTGTTATTTATGAATGCTGTGGTTTTGCTAACAGGAGAAGGATATTGAGGAAATCAAACAGCGTCTAATAGATGGCTATGATAACAGCTTTTGGACATGTAGTATTTCTAAGCTTGGTTATTCTGGAACAGCAATTATCTCAAGGGTATGTTGACTGCGATCATCCCACTCCTTAATACTAAATGGAAACTTTTAATCCCAAATTTAGAAGAAAAGGCTGTCTATGGTAGGGAACATTCCTTGCACAATTTAATCAAGCTAAATTTCATGGCGACTTAATATTTAATGCTGCATAAAGTTTATCTAATAATGAGTTGTACACAAGGCCAGTCCTGAGGGTACTTTAGAGGTGTTCTGCTCCAGGCTGGTGAATAGGAGGGACCCAGCAATGACTAGCTTTGATCTTTAAAAGAAATTGTGTTTGTTATGCACTCTTAACTTTTGTTTCAGCTTCTCAATCCCAATTTTCCTATTACAAATTTAAAGCTATAGTTTAAAGCTCCAATTAATACGTGCAATTGGACATTGAATTTCTTCCTAAACATTAAACAACCTTCATCATTTTCAAGGTTCTGTATATGTAACCATTTAAATTGGCATGCACATGTGACCCTTATTTGTTGTTTTTCCATGGGCCCAAAAAACGATAGTACCGGCTATAGTTTGTACACATTTTTCTCTGGGTAAAATGTTTGGAAATGAGACTATTGATAATAGAACTTTGTACAAATTTGAGGTGAAATTCTTGCTGCCTGTTTTAGTAATATTCTTTTCTAACCGAGTTAAATACTATTTTTCACATCTGTCATGATTTTCATTCTGCTTAATAAGCTAACCATTTACATCCTCATATTTAAATTGCATGAATAATGCTTGGATTAATAATTCTTTTGTAATATTGTTGAATTCTGACAGATAAAGCCACTTTCAGTTAGATATGGCCTAGGTATATCTGATCATGATAGTGAGGGTAGACTTGTGACAGCTGAGTTTGATACATTTTATTTGATATGTGGATACATCCCTAATTCTGGAGATGGCTTGAAAAGACTGGTACTTACTTTTCTTTTATTATATTATGTATTATATATTATACCCATTTCATTATGAAATAATATCCTTGTCCAACTAATGTATGTGTATTTGAATCTAGTCTTACAGGGTGACTCAATGGGATCCATCTCTCAGCAATTATTTAAAAGTATGTACGGTTCCTCTTCCTCACCTAGTAGGATAAAACTTTATGCCTTGTTGTATGTATATATTGCTCTTCAATCATGGTGTGCATGGTTTTTTGTTGTTTCATCTTCTATTATTCCTTTTACTTAGTCTTTCTATATTTGAAAGGCCTAGTAGCGTCGCTGTCTAAGCTCAAAAGGTTAAACTTGATGCTGGAATGCATCACTTTATTTAAAATAATAATGTTAGCCCATGTCAACTAGAAATATGGTTAAATTATAATATGTAAGTGGATGTAAGTCTCACGTTAGAAGTCGATTTTAGAGGGTTGAGTTAAACTTAAAGTCTGTTTTCTAAAAAGTAAAATTGGAGAGTGGGTTGATGTCCTATGTTGTATACCTTTTTTCATTCTTTTCTTTGGTCACTAGTGATATTCTTTTTGGTTAAATATGCTTCTCACAGAAGGAATACTAACATTTTATTTAAATTCTTTTGTTATGCATGTATGATTAGGATTCCTAATTCATTTTCTGCTGGATACAGGAATTGGAAAAGTCAAAACCGGTAATTTTGACTGGTGATCTAAATTGTGCTCATGAAGAGATAGACATATACAACCCTGCAGTAAGTGTTTCAGATTTAATATACTCCATAAAAACTGTGTATGCCGTTTAAACCTCAGTAAATATTACCACCAAAACCTAGCACTTGTTGGTGGATAAAAATTACTAGAGTTTAGAAGTAGTCAAGAAGTTGTTAATATGCGTTGAATTAAATTATACTCCAATCTTTTGATTATGGTTGACTAAAAATTGAAATCAAATGTTGTTATTACGTAAGTTAATGTTTACTTAGAACAACTGTGCATGTAAATAGTTACGCATTGTGTTGGCTGAGTCACCGGTAAATTGATTGTTCAGCTTTAAAATACTAATCTAATAGCAATTTGGGTGTGTTCATTTAGAATTTGTTTGAAATTTGTCCAGATGAAAAGGTGAACTGGGTATGTATTAAATGAAGAGGCCTGATGCGATGATAACTATTGTAGGTTTTATACACCAAATAACAGAAAGAAAACTACTAGCATGATAACTAACAAACTAGTGCTTAAAAATAACAGATAAATCCTATCAGTCAACATGACTTTTATTTTCCTAAAAAATAGCATAAAATCTGATTTCCAACTTGTTAATTTCCAAAGTCATCAATCAACAAGGTTCATAAATGCTTACACCAAACTTGTTGGATTTTGAAAATTTGAATATGTTAAAAATAAAGACTAGCTGGGATTTAAATCAATAATCTGTCTGTTATCAATATCATGACTAATGAATTACGTAAGAGTGCCAAGAGCATTACTTCTGCTGATAAATACTTACATCCACAGGGTAACAAGAGAAGTGCTGGGTTTACAGATGAAGAGAGGAAATCATTTGCAACAAACTTCTTATCTAGGGGATTCATAGATACCTTTAGAAGGCAGCACCCTGGTGTTATTGGATATACTTACTGGGGTTATCGGCATGGTGGGCGCAAGAATAACAGAGGTATTTATAGAACACTCCTAAAATTGATTTGTATACTTTGCTGCTTGTGTAAAATCTACTCCACGTTAATATTGATATCTGTTACATGACTGTGTTATGAGTTTATTTGAGCACAATCACATGTTCTCCGTTGACTTCTCTCCTTACCCTTTTGTACATGTTCCACTATTTGTTTTCTCCTTCTAGATGGGAGTAGAGGGTATTCCACCATTTCACAGATAACTGCATTCAATAAGACTTTCCTAATTCTATCCAAAAGATAATGCATGGATTTCCAATTGTCAACTTCTGTTCTGGGAATAAATATATGCATCGTATCTCTATGCTTGTCTAATTGAATTGGCATGTTATGAATATTACTTTTTGAGGAAGTACATCCATGACACAGGTAATGCTGTGTGTGTTTATTAAACTAGTATAATGAAATGCAGAAATTTCTTGTCCTGAATTTTGAATGCCTTTCATTTAAATGTCTATATGATTTGTTTTGAAATTAAAACAGGGTGGCGTCTTGATTATTTCCTCGTCTCAGAATCCATTGCTGACAAAGTTCATGATTCATACATTCTTCCTGATGTTAATGGTAGTGATCATTGCCCTATTGGTCTTATTGTCAAGTTCTAGTTCTGCAATTAAAACACTATGTATTAGCTTGTAGGGAATGTTGCTAGAAATTGTAATATATGGGATAGCCTATATATACTGCAAGCACGGATTTTTACCTTTTTGTCTGGTTTTCTTAACTTGGAAAAACCTGCAATCCTTGTACATACTAAATCTGTGATTTTGACTAGGCTAACAGAAATTTGAACAGGGAATCTAGTCTTGTTATATCAATGAAAAAAACATATTTGATCCTGCAACAAAATATAGAATATGCATTAGTCTTAGGAGTGTTACATGTGCTAGCCTTTGAATGACTTGCGAAAAAAAATTGTCGTGTTCCAAATATTCTAATTGAGGGAATTTTGTAAAACATCGGAGGCAGTTACATTTTTCTTGACATATCTTGTAATAACTTCCAAATTTTCTTGTCAGATAAAATCAGTATAATTTCTCTAGACCATCCATTTCATTTTTTGTATCCTCAATAATTTCAGTCTTGATAAAATTTAACCTACTGTGTCTGTACTTCCTTTCCATACACCCAGCATTCTGTAAGGTATCCCATACCATTTATATGCCATCACTGCTACTGCTGCAATTCAAAATCTTGCTCATTGTTCCTATTCTTCGTTAAGGTATTCTAAATTCTACAATTTAAAATGCATTCTTGGATTTAAAAACGTATTATAGATTGTCCAATTTGAATTGCAGAATTCTAACAATATCTTAGATTGTATTACCTGAAAATTTTTCGAATCAACCAATCCAGAAAGATACTCAAACAACTACAACAAAAAACTAAGAAAAAGATAAATGAATTCATCTTAAGGAAGAATGAGTCGTGAGCAAGATTTTGTCTTGCGGAATGCTATAGAGTACATCAAAAGAGAGAAAGATAAGCTGAAATTTATATATATTTTACTTTTTAATACACCTTTAAAAGTGCCAAAGAAAACATGGAATGGGAAGCAATTAATCATCGGAAAAGTGTAGCATGAAATAGAAAGTAGCCATTACTGAAAATGAGATAAGATCTATTTGGATAAAGTTATCCACAAGTATTTATTGAAAAATAATATGAAATAATATTTTCCTAAAAATGAAATTAGTAGATTTTATGTGAATTGTTTTATGTATAGATTAATTTTAGTATCTAAATAAATTATTTTACCTTATACTTTCTCCTTTTATAAGTACTCGTTAGAAGTTTTTTATACACACAACTTGGCTGATAATGTGGATATTTAGAATGTTTTACACCCACCGGAAAAGTCAAAATTAGAAATAGTTGTCTGAATGTTTTCTTAAAACTTGTCCAGTGTATGAATAATATTTCTTCGTTTTTGACGGTTTGGATATTTCCAGAGTAAGATTGCTGTTTAAAAAGAAATTCATGTGCAGCAACTAATTCCTGAATGCAATTTTCTGTTTCATATTCAATAAAGATTTACCTGTTATTGTATCAACTAACAAGCAAAGCCTTTTAAAGATTAAGACATGTAAACACAAGTAACCAGATCAGTTCCAAACAATTTTGGTTTGTTAATTGCATACTTAAAAAGCAATGTCAATTAAAAATTTAATGTTTTACACTTATTATATAAATTAAACACTTCATGAGTTAATTTATACACACTGTAAATGTAAAATAATATCTCAAACAAAATGTATCTTATCACCACAACATATTAAGGAGTAAGATAACATGGTAAAATCGTCAGAATCTCATTACACGTTCGTATAAAAATGTTTTCTATTGACAATGTATAATCAAACTCGTGAACATAGAGAACATAGAGATAAATTACATCAATAACATTCATTAGTTGTCTTCCCTATTATATCTCTATCGAATTCCAATTTGAGAAAGCTTCATCCAACCATGGTCCTCTTTCGTCCTCTTTGCCTCACTACAAGTTGAAAATGCATGGAAGTAAGAAGTTTGTGTTTAAGAAAAGTTAAATTTATACAAGTAAACGAGACACCTAACCTTGTGCCAACTTGTTCAATGTGGATGACCACTGTTTTGATGATTTGCGGTATGCAGCAAGTATCCGATCCATCTGTCCAGATAAAATCCGAAATTAACATAAAACTGAATTGATTATCTGTTCAAAACTTCTGTTTGTCTAAACAGAAAGCATATTTCAGTGCCCCTCACTAGAATGGCATGGATTTCTGGGCTAGTTTAAGTAAATTTAAGCCTCTCTGGCAAAAAGGAAAGTGTGATTCTTGATGGATGAGAAGTTAATCTTATTCAATACCGTCTCCTTGACCCCCAACAAAACCTAATCCACTCATCTCGCAATTGAGAAGCTAATCCTATTCAATACCGTAACAGTAGAAAACAAGAAATAGAAAAAAAAGCCTTTATTATCCATTGGTGAATGGTCAAAAGGCTAATCACAAGCATGGCAGAAGAGCTCCATTATCTTCTTCAATTAAAATATTAACCAAAAGCATGTTTAGAAAATTAATATGCCATATTTTATTTATAACCGACTTTGGAGTGCACTCTCATTTAAATTCTCAAAACAGACAAATAAAATCTTGCATTCATTTCAATTTTCTATATGGAATGGCAGTCAGGTGAAACTGAAAAGCTGGCTTACCACATTCCCACATGAAGAATGCATCGACAGAATAGCTCTTTCCAGAACATACAAATCAACAGCTTTATCTTCCGGTAGAGTTGAAGTGAAGCTCAAACCAAAATCAATAAGAACCTACAAACAATCCATTTGACTAATGTAACACAAATTGATAATATTTCTCAGGGTGCATAACATGAATGCAGGATAATTGAAAATCGCATAACCTAAGAAGGCATGAAGGAACTCACCAACTCATTGGTACCATTCTTGAGCAACATGTTTGATGTTGTTAAATCACCATGAACAAGACCACCATCATGTAGTTTTCCAATTGCATGACCAATTTGGGTAGCAATGTTGTCCAGACCCTCTTCACCAAGGCCACGAGACCCGAATTCAAGAAATACATCCTTCACTGAAGGGCCCTCAACATACTCAAACGTTAAAGTGTGCAACACAGTATCCACAGCATACAGCACGGGAGTACAAACCCCAAGTTTCCTTGCTTTGGTCACGCACCTCGCTTCCTGCTCCAAAACCACATCGGTGAAACAAGAAAAGCAACAAAACAATGCTTAAATATCGGGAGAAATTACAATTAATTTTTCTAAATCTAACCGCATTTAAGCGCTTCAGTGTCAATTTAGAATCCAAAGTTGGATGCCTGTACTTCTTTGAGAAGCGTTCCTTGACAACACATCTCCTTCCCACAAAAGAAGACTCAAAAACCCTCTACACAAAAGCACATCAAAGAGGCATAAGGATTTGGAAAACAAGATAAATAAGGAGTTCACAAATAAAATAAATCCAGGAAGGTGGGTAGATAGAACAAGTAAACGAAAAAAAAATTGAAACTTTACACAAAGGGTAGAAATCAGTTGCACTTCAAGGTGGGTGAAGCAATAAAAGAAGAAATATTGAAATTTTATACAGAAGGTAGGTTTTAATTGCTTGTACAAATCCAGAGGCAGTTTACAGTTATACTTACAGCCTCCGCTCCTTGTTTGAGCAAAGTGAGAGAGCTATCTCTTGAGTCAGTTTCAGTTGCCATAGTGTTGAACGTTTCTGGCAGTGAAATTCCTGGCGTTTAACCCTCTTCCATCCCATAAAAGAAAAAAAAAAGGTTATACAACAGAAAAAAACAATTAAATGTTGCTACCAGAAACTTTATTATCAGTGTTGAAGATGTACAAGAAAATTTGAAGGGCGTGTGGTATGCATGTACTTGTTGCTGACAAAGACAAAGGAGAGTCCCTTTGTTGCAGTTATGAAATGATCCAAAAAAATTGGAATTAAAGCGACAAAAATGTTAATAACCTGTAAAGGAACGGGTAGAAATCTAGAAGAAAAACTGATTCACAATATGCAACCGGCAACGCAATATATAAGAAATGCATGCTCTTAACTAAAGAACCAGCAACGAACAACAAAAGTTACATACTACAAGACAGTGTAGTACAGAACCATTCATTCAAGCTTTTTATCAAACACATAGCATGCAGAGGCGAAAACAGTTATTGAGAGAAAAAATAAAAACACGAGAGAAAAAGATTAGAGTGAAATGGGTAAAGCAAGTGAGAAGATAGAAAAGGTACCAAAAACGTTAGTGGGATGCGATGTACTGAACAGAAAGAAAAGAAAGGTTAAAGATGGTGGTGTTGGTTATTTGCAGTTGATGCAGTGAATGACTGAAACAAGGAGAGCTTCCAAAACTGTGTGGCTTTTTGTGAAGATCCTAATTTCCTTCGTCTATGCGTCCTACGTAAATTATTAGTTATTTTTAAAATTCAATTATAAATTATTTAATTTAATTATAAATTGAATAAAACTATTATATTTAATTGTTAAATAAAATACAATTATTTAAAATATTATAAAAATATAAATATTAATTTTTTTTCTAACATTTATATTTTAAATTACTTATATTTTTAAAATTGATATTTAAAAATATTATAAATATTATATATATTTTAAAAAATAAAGTAATGTTTATAAAATTAACATTTAAATATAAAATATTTTAGATTTTAATTTAATATTTAAAGTGCAATAAAAAAATTAAATATTTTAGATTTAAGTGTCAATAATTATATTTTATTTAACCATTGAATCTAATAATTATATTTAATTTATAATTAAATATAAAAATTTATAATTTAATTTTAAAAATATTTAATAATAATATGAATTTTAAATATATATATATATATATATAATATTTATAAAAAAATAAATTTGATCTGAAGGAAAAAAAATTGTTCCATTCTAATAAAAATTAGAACTAATTAAACAAAAATAATGAATATAAAAATTAAATTGAATAAAAATAACGAATGTCAGAACTAAATTGAATAAAAATAGATAATACAATCACAAACTGACATATATCATTGACATTGACACGAGATAATTCTGACTTGACATATGGACAATTTTTTTAAAATTAAAAAAATATTTTTTTTAAATTAAAATAAAAAATTAAAAAAACCAAACTGTTCAAAAATGTTAACTATTTAAACACTGTTAATACAAAAGATGAAATTGACAAAAATTTGACGAAAATAAAGACCAAATTAAATAAAAACAATAAAAATAAGAACCAAATATATATTTAAACCTATTTTATTATGTGTATTTTTATAAGATAAATATTTATTTTTATGATTAAAATACATGACAAATATATAAATTATATTAAATTTATAATAAATACTTCAATTTATAGTCTTTTTATTCTATATTATTATTATTTCATTGTACACTTTAATATTATTATTTTAAATATTTTTAGATTATTAAAAAAGTATAAATCACTAAATTGAAATGTAATGATATAGTTTAACCAATAACTAATTATAATGTAATGATATAGTTTATTTAATTTATAGATATTTACCGAATAAGCACATAATACAACAGCAATTAAATTTTAAATTATAAGTATAAATTAATTTTATTAAAAATATTTAACATAATAGTTAATGAATTAAAGTTATTAAAAAACTAAAATGTCACATGGGCCTGTGGTGATGAATTGGCAAAATCTGATTGGTGCTATGACGAAAGTGAAACAATTGCATAAAAAACAGAAAAAGGAATAGGATTCAGCGTAGTAAATCTCCAAAACAAAGATCAGCAGTGTAACTGCGAAAAAGAACAACCTTAACAAACCCAACAATGGGAGCACGAAAGAGACTCTCTTCTTCTGAACCTTCTTCGTCTGTGGTGAAGGAAGACACACAGAACAAACCCCAAGAAAAACCGAACCTTGCAGACCCTCCAATTGCGCCTCCCAAATGGGGTCTTCTTCTGAAGCTCTCTCTCCTGGTGATTCCTTACTTGTACCTTCTCTTTTACTACTACCCCATCGAACCAGAACTCCGGAGATCGATCCTCATAAATGCCGGAATGAGCCTTGCGGGGTTGTTCGTGACGATCAAGGTGATTCCCGTCGCGTCCAGATACGTTCAGAAGAGAAATCTCTTTGGCTATGATATCAACAAGAAGGGCACCCCTCAGGGAAATGTCAAAGTGTCAGTCTTTTTCTTCGTCGCCCTTTTTTATTTATTTATTTTTTTTATGAAGTGGGTTTGTGTTGGATTTTGATTTCGAGATCTGGGTATTTTTTTTTTTTAAATCATAGGTGGTTAGCTGGATTTTTAGCTTATTTTAAAATTTTCATGAAAAAACGCGTATGCGAGCATTTGGTTGGATTTGGGAGGGAATCTTCAGTTTGGGATATAAGCTTTGTGCTTTCTGATATGATTTTTGTAAGATGGTGTTCACTAGCACAATGCTTTCTCTTTTTAGACTCTGGATTGTTCTGAAACCTTTATGATTTTGCTATCTACCAGACTAATTCTTACATTTGATAAAGCGAAAAGTATGGAAGTTTTAGACTCACCGATTGTGTTCTTAGAATGTGTTCTAGACTTTGATTTGTAGAATTGATTTTGGTATCTACCCTTCTATTTTTTTTTTCAATGGGATTCTTGAACTTGGCATTTTCAGTTTAGGTTTTAACTGGAAATGCGTGATGAGAATGAGGATGTCACGACCAGTGAATGGGTAGTTTGGCTGATGGTTTAGTTTAAGAAATTGATTAATATGCTGTGGCAAATGTTTGGATGCTAACAAGGAGTGGAAAAAGTTAAATTAAAGACAGTAGTAAGAGGAAAGATTATTACCTTACATTGTAAATGCAGCTAAAAAAGAGAAGTAGAGAACAAAACCTTGGCTAAGAATTATTTTGGTACTATATACATTATGTATTTATGCCGTGTATGCACAGAAAGAATAGATATCTTCTGTTGTATATTCTTGGTACTAAGTTTTGACTTTGTAACCTCTTTATTTGCAGGCCTGAGTCGTTAGGCATAGTTGTTGGTATTGTCTTCTTGGTGGTGGCAATCTTGTTTCAATATTTTAACTTCACAGCAGATTCAAACGTAAGTAAATTATGCGTGTGGTAGATCTGAGTATTTGGTTCAACTCTAATATAGATAGAAGAAAGGAATGCTGTACTTATGAACTATTTTGATTTTGCAGTGGCTTGTTGAATATAATGCAGCATTAGCATGCATCTGTTTCATGACATTACTGGGTTTTGTCGACGATGTCCTTGATGTCCCTTGGAGGGTGTGAGTATACAAGTTTTCACAATTTGCTTACTGCATTTGTGCTTGTTAACTACTGTTATAATAGTTTCATTTTTTATTTTCTGTCATGTGAAAAACAGAAAATTACTACTCCCATCAATTGCTGCACTTCCTCTGTTAATGGCATATGCTGGACACACAACTATAGTTATACCAAAGCCACTTGTTGCACACATTGGGATAGAGATTTTGGATCTTGGTAATCTTTCTTTACCTTTATGCAAATGACACTTGAGACGCCACTGATTAATATAAAAATTCACTATTTTGACTTTGTTTCATGAGGCAGGATGGATATATAAACTTTATATGGGGCTGTTGGCTGTTTTCTGCACAAATTCTATCAATATACATGCTGGATTAAATGGCCTAGAAGTTGGGCAGACGGTGGTTATTGCATCAGCTGTAAGTATTAAAGCTTGTAACAGTTTACATAATCCACATTGGTGATGAAAATTAGTAATGCCGTGGGTATGCAGATCCTGATACACAACATTATGCAAATTGGAGCATCAACAGATCCTGAATATAAGCAAGCACATGCATTCTCTATTTACTTAGTTCAGCCTTTGCTTGCTACATCTTTGGGCTTACTTTCTTACAACTGGTACTCACTGATGTAACATTATCATTTTGTTTGAAACCTTTTTTCAGTGATCAAGAGTAGTTTACTAACAGTCTGTTGCTGTTCTAGGTATCCCTCTTCAGTTTTTGTTGGAGATACATTTACATACTTTGCGGGGATGACTATGGCCGTGATTGGTATTTTAGGCCATTTTAGGTATATTCTTACCTTGCATCTCCCGTTTTACTATGTTCTAATAGATCAATAGATATGGTCGATCTTCATTTTCATTAGTTGAAACTTGCACACAAATGATTAATTTTTCCAGTCTTGCTTCATTTAATGAATGCTTTTGCACTGTTTTATAATAAAGCCTACCTTTTTCACTCTCTATGATATTTCAATAAAACCTAAAATACGAACAAATGTACTGTAGATTTTTTCATTTCACTCATGATTAACGATAACGTTGAACCTGTGATAATCCCCTTTCAAGTGTACTTTTGCCATATATACTAGCAAAAGATATTTCACTTGGGTGGGGATTTTCTATTCAAATGTGAGGTCTATATTCATCATTTCGTTCTTATTAGAAAGTGAACATTATGTCTGATTCGACTTTACAAAAGGTGATGTTTTCACTTACATACTATAATTTGACTATATCTCTAGTTGGTGTGAGATTTCTAATATACCATAATGACTGAACATCTCAAATGTGGAACTATATATTTGTGGGTAGTTAGAAAGTGGTCTCATAGTGAGTGAAATGATAAGTCGAACAAATTTCGTTAGAATAGACTTTTATACCATTAGAAAGTGGACTTTTAAGTTTAACTTTGCAAAATTGACTTGGTAATGTGAGATATCTAACAATCCAGAACATATAATAACTATTTATTTTTTACCTGAAGACTCTCCTCCTGAAACCTTTTACTTCCATGGAATATTTAAGAATAAATATGGTTCTTGAATAAAGTATAAAAGTTAGAGAAATTTGTAATAATGTGACTTTTTGATCCACTTTCCAAACATTACAAGTTAAGTTTTTAGTACATTGCTAAATGATAGCACATTTTTCTGAATCCATGCGGCTTCTGTTTAAGAGCTTGCCTTATATGATTATTGATAATAATTTTATTATATTTGGTTCAGTGAAACTCTGTTGATTTTCTTCCTACCCCAAGTTTTGAACTTTCTCTTGTCACTTCCCCAGGTTTGTCACAAACAGAATCACCATTGACATTTTGAATTTGTGATAATTTAAAAACTCTTGTAGCATGTTTAACACAAAATATGTTTTCCTGCAGCTTTCTGGCTATATTCCGTGTCCACGTCATCGTCTGCCAAGGTAGGCATTAACAAATGTATCTTAGTGAATGGTTGAGACATCTTAGTGAATGATTGAAAACTCATGGACCCTCAATTCATTCAGGTTTGACCCTCAAACTGGACTACTCACTGGGACAAATGATGGGACACTCGTTAACTTCTTCCTAAGAAATTTAGGCCGCAAATCTGAAAAGGCAATTTGTATTTATCTTCTTGCTTTCCAGGTGATTCCCTCTTCTTATTCTTGTCACCAGCATTCCTTTTTGTTTTCTATTTCCGTGTTGAACTTGGTTGTTTGTGTGATTCATTCAAGTAAATAGTGGTTTCATGCGTCTTAATCTGGTTGCACTGAGAATAGTGAACTTGATTTATTTTGTTGGATTTGACTCCTATTATGGGATTACGTCCTAAAAAAAAACTTAATAGCTTGTTAAATCATGCAGTTTATCATAATCTCAGTATGAAACAGACACAACTATTATAGTTATCATTGCTCTGATGTCCTTTTCCCCTTTGAACAGGCTATAGCGTGCTGTTTCTGTTTCTTGCTAAGGCATTTCCTTGCTGGTTGGTACAAATGAAAGCCCGAAGTGGATACTAAAAAAGACATGGATGAAAACCACGTGATAGACTGATTTTGTTGTATAACCATTTTTGTAGAAAAATTTAGTGAGAATAGGCATATAGATTTTGGTGAACGAATTTCTTTCATTATCTGAATGTTGTGTACTAATGTCAACTTACAGAAATATACCATTTCATTTTTTTTTTTCTGGAGACATTGGATAGCTTAACATTTTCGTTTACAATCCTTTAACAAGATCATTTATAACAATGCCACCTCGTGCTCTTTTGGTTTTGGAAATCACCAATCGAATGACATCCTTCAATTAAATTATCTAAATGTGTTTAAGCATACTGATACAGTGTTTTTACATGCAAATAAAAGTGTAAAAGAACAAAAAACAGGATGCTACATTGAAATTAAGGGATATTTAGTTATTTACTCATGCTACATCAAGTGTAATTGGTTGGACGACTAAATAAGTGATACAAGGTGGCAAAAAAATGTATTTTTTCAATATAATGTATGATTAGGTAAAATCCCTCCAAGCAAAATAGTCATGCTAAGATGTTGTCTCTAACAAAAATGATGAATCTCATTTGGGCCGCCAAAGTCTTTCAGAAATTGCATAACTTAATCAACATCCATTGCTTGTTCGTTCGTATTGCTGGACCACAGTTTTATGGTGCGATCATGGGAGACGGTAACAATGTGGCCGCCATCTGCAATCAATATTAATACATGCTATACAATCAGAATACCGTAAATTGGTGATACAGCTGCGCACGCAAACAAACAAACAATTTATATATAAAAAAAAAAACACTTATTATCAGCACAAAGACTTGATCCTTAAATTTCTAAAGGAATCAAGATCCCACTTACTAAGATGAAGTCCTATCCTTTAACATCTGACAATAGAATAAAAGAACCTATCCCTCTCCTTTCATATTTCCTTTAGCTTTTTAATGCATATAGGAAGGAAATGAATGCAGACGAAAAATCTATGAAGCACTTAAAGTCCCTGCTGGACTAAAACTCGGAAAACCTTAAACCAGATCTGCAATTTGAATCACAATTTCTCATAGGATGTACCCATTAAACTCACCATAATCTATTTTATCAATTTCTACAACAAACTTTCCAGATATATATCATTAGTTTTTCAAAATACCCACTAGTTAAGTTAGATTTTAAATTCACCATTGGTGAGTTGTGGACAGGACACTGGAGCAGTGAAACAGACACATCGATCATAATGAAATAGCACAGAAAAATGAAAAAAATAAATGATATCTGAATCAGAGCCAAGTATGTGTTATTCTTTTCTGGGATAAAAATCCTACCTCCAAGAACATCCACAGAGGTAACTTTTGCTTCATGCCCAGATAGTGTCTTCACAGGCTTAAAGTCACGGCCTGACCAAACCTACAATTAAAAACATAGTCTAACCAATTACCCATGCAAAGGTATGGTATCTCCATATAAATATACTAAAATTAAAATAAACAAACGATGAATCTTAAAATTTCACTTCAACAACGTTTTAGGCAGAAATAAAATGTATACCTTAGCAGTCATGTCATACGAGGCAGTTACCAAAAAGTAACCTTCTTGTGGCTCAAATTTAACTTGTGATATTAAATTCGAGTGAGCAGGAATAGTATAAAAGGATTTCTTCTTCCTCAAATCCCAAATCCGACACGTGTTGTCTTCACCACCAGTGGCTAGATGATATCCATTAGGTGAAAAACTGATGCCAAGAACCTTCAAAATGAATTACAGTCAGTCATCCTTACAAAAGTTTAGCTAAAATCATAACTTTGAGTGAGAGAAAGAGTGCAGGGTCTTTAATCTCCTACCGGTTTCACATGACCTTCCAGAGCAAGAATACTTCTTCCAGTTCGGAGGTCCCAAACACGAGCCAGAGAGTCTAGTCCACAAGATGCAGCTAATGATCCATCGCGATGGAAAGCCAGGCCATACAAACTTCTACTATGTCCTTCTTGAAGAAGCAACTCCTCCCCTGTTTCTATGTCCCATAATCTCCATGTCTTGTCAAAACTAGCAGTGCCCAGGTACTTCCCTGATGGATGGAAGGCAATGCGGGCAAGACGGTCCAGATGACCCTCAAATGTCTTCAAAAGTGATCCTTGATCATTCCAATACTTTGCTGTTCGATCAGCAGAGGCAGTTGCTAAATGATCATGAACAGGAGAAAAAGCAACATCTGTAGCACGTTCTGTGTGCCCCTTCACGGTGGAATGCTTTTTTATTTTGGGCATGTTCCACAACTTGGAAGCTCCCGTCAGAGAACTACAAAATCAAAACAAGCGATAGTAGATTAGAATGGTTTCACAAAGGAAGAAATGGTAAAAGGTCAAGGCTTAAGCTGTACAGCAACAACATCATACCAGGTGGCAAGCCATTTTCCATCCCTTGAGAATGAGCAACCAGAAAGGGGCCGATCATCTCCAATTTCACTGAATTCGAGACTCAAATTCCCAGCCTGCTTCAATGCCCAATCTATCTCTGCATCCATATCTTCATCTGGATCATCCCTTCTTCTCTGTGCACGTTGAATTCGTAATGCTGCCCTTGCCAAAGAATATTTGGCAATATAAATTCTGGCATCCAGGAGAGCCTTTGACCCTTCAGTGTAGAAAGGATACTGCAGTTCTTCCTCAGCTTCGTCTTTTGGAGCAGAAGCCGCAGCCTCTTCGTCCTCATGAGCTTTCATCAGCTTCTCCAGCTGACCTTCTGCATCTAGCTTTGCCATAATCATCCGTAACCTGTCCCTCCTCTCCATCTCTCTCTCACCAAACAGAGTTATTGGCTCACCAAGATGCCGAAGCCGAGCTCGCACAGCCATATCATTCGTAGGTACAGCAAGAGCAGCTGCCCGCCTCTTCATCATGAGTTCCTGCATTGCCTTTTCCTGCCGATCTCTCACCAGTCTACTCTCTTCAGATATCTCATACTCCCCAGTCCCCTGGTTAATTCTTGTATTTGAGTCATCATTGTCCGAGTCAGAGTCACTTGATCTAACCTCGCCATTTTGTGGCACAGGTGGCCTAATAACTGGTGGCCGAACTGGAAGTGGTGCCAGTGGGCGAGGGGGAGGAATTGTGGGAATTGGCGCTAAAGGAGGCACAACAGAAGTTGCAATAACAGGAGGAATAATAGTTTGTATTGAATGGGGCAGAGATGCATTATCAGAAATAGTATCTTGACCATCGGAGGCGGGTAAAGATGGTTCTGCAGTAACATTTTCCTTTTCCACTTCCATGATTCCTACCCAACTGAAAAGCATAAAAAAAACAATACTATAGCATTTTAGACTACAAATAAATAATATAGAAAAATTAAATGAAATTGCCAATGGCATATCTTAAGGAAACACAAGCAGAGAAGTGTCAAGGGTACACATAAAACCACAAAAAAAAAAAAGGGATCTAAGAAAGTAAAGGCCCAATAGAAATAAGTTGGGGTGTGCATTGATAGGTTTGGGATAAAACCATACCAAAACCCTTTACAGACTAATTATAAGGTTAAATTTGAAAATCAACTCATTTCCTTTAAAAAACAGTTTGGTCAAAATCAATCCTGTTTTCAACTTGTTTTAAACCTTACTTCTTTAATATAGGAAATCTATTCATAAATCCAAATTCTATATATAATTTTTTCTAAATCCAATTATGAAACCAATTTTGATTATTGTTATAAAATAAGACAGAACAACAAAGGTATTGTTGATTACTGTGAGGCGTCCCAACACAAAACTAGGCAAGAGGGCAGAGCACATATTTACCTAATGATCACAATTAGGATAACTAAAGAAACATGAAAGAAGGTGGCAGAATAATGCACAACTATTGACTACCAACAAGTCAATTTTTCATATCAGGCATCTTACTTGACTTTCGTTCAGTAAAAAGGTCAAGTCTCAGCCTGAGGCCCTAATCAAAGAGCATTTTATTCATTATTATTAGTGGCCTTCTAATTATTCATCAAAAGTTGAGTGGCACTAATTATTTATTATGGTCTACCACTGCTAAACAAAGGTTTTTGAAACAAGGTAATGAGGAACATCAACCTAGTTCAAGAGATAAGGCTAAAAAAAGGATAGTGGGTCATATTATTTTCAATGTTCAGTCTTTCATATAATGTTTCTTACTCTAATTTTGTTTAAAACATTGTATTAAAGATGTTTTCTACTTCTCTCGATCATTTAAAATTTATTCTCGCCCGACAGCTATATTATCCACTGATATGGGCAAATGGCAACCTTGCTAAGTTACTAGATTACTTTGAGCCTGATCAAACCAGAACAATGTTCAAAATCAGAATAACAAGAATCAAGCACTATATATCTAGGCTGACCTTAGCTCCATTTTTAATATAGAAATTAGAAAACCCTATTTGTTAAAAATAAAGATAATTTTGAGCAGCCTAATCTAGCAACTTCAGCTCTTGACATGTACTAAAAAGCCTCTTGCTTCCACAATTGGTTAGAGCTTAAATCCCTGTGCTCTGATTCTAAATAGTTATTAGCAACAAATGGATTTCATTCCAGCATAAATCTTCTACATAGTATTTAGCAACAAAATTCTAGCGCACTTGAATGATAAGCAAAAGCACAAATCCATGTTGTGGGAGGATTTATGTCTAACAGAAATTAAGCATGGATCGTTTAAACAACAAGTCAAAGAACGATATATGCATTCATCTGAAGAAAGACAAAATATAATAGAAGATTTAATGCATCTCTGAGGCACGAAGGACCAAGAAGCATAACATTTAAAACTAAAAAATCGTTTCAATGTAAAAGACATTTAAAATCTAATGGTATACCCTTAACTTTCGTGTTGATAACCCATTCTGGGCTTCTCAGTTATTAGTCCAATAAAACATAAATCATCATAAATACATATTCACGTATGTCCACTGGTTCTTTTCACACAACTAAATACGGTACAAAATGAAGCGAAATATTACTTTAAAAATGTAAAAGGATTGTGCCGAAGCTTCGGAGTACATTTTTACAGTGGACATTAGAGGCTTCATATCCAAATCTTTTCGGAATGTTGCTCTGAGCAAAGGTTGGGGGAAAACCCAACTCTTAAATATCTCACAAACTAAATACAATAAAATACTTTTGCTAAGGCTCAGAAAGTTTTAAGTCGTTCCAAAATCCCAAATCCCAATTCACTCTTCAACAGAAAACCCCAATTTACATAACAAGAAACCCCAAACCTCAATCTTCAAATAGCACACAAGAAATAAAAAATAAAAATGAAATCATAACAGTAAGTACAGTACAAGCAACAATGTAATAGTTGAAAAAACTACAAAATAGAGTAGTGAGTAAATAGCCTACCTCACCAAACCAAATCCGTAAAGAAAATTGTGTTTGCTGTGACGTTCGCGTTTTTAGGGTTATCGTTGTCGTTCATGCAGCGACGCGAAGAAGTTGACAACACAAACCCTTGCCGGCGGACGGCGGACGACGGAGACGAGGCTGGTGAGCGGAAAGGTGCCGAAGAGATGAGGGAAAGAGTAGAGAGGAAGCGCGTAAACACTGTCTACTGAGGTTTCATATTCATGTAATTATTTTTTTAATATAAACTTCATTTTATTCTATTGTTAAAAATATACTTTCATGTGTTTATTATTTTTCTTTTTCAGAAATATTTTTTAATTAATGAAATGTAGGTTAATTATTTATAATTAAAAAATCTACTGTAATACTTTCATATTACATATTATATCGTTAGTTTTAGTTTATATCTGAAAGTATTTTCAGTTAAGTTTAAAATTAAGTAAAAATAATATATTGGTAGATGTAGTTTTTTGTTATATTAAGACTAAAAACGATATTTCAATTAATTTGGTGACGCAAGTCTTGTTTTGGTATATTTCAAAATTTGATCTAAACAACATTTAAGTTATCTGTGGATAATATTTGATAATTTGAATATAATAAGTTTGTTAGAGTTCTAGAATTCCTTTTAAATTTGAAATACAAAATTTGAATGATTTCGAAATAAAAAAGAGAAAATTTGAGATGTTACAGACCCTAACATTTAAAAAATAATAATTTTATTTGGATTGATTTTGATACAAGTTTTCTTGAATAAAAAACTAATTATCATTGTTGGAAGCACCTAAAGAAAACAAAAACAAAAAGAATAGAGGTAAACATTATTGTCTTCGGCATTGGACATGCAGAGTTGGTTCTTGAGGAGTGCTCCCTCGAAGACCACATAATGTCTCAAGTTGGAAACCTTCCAGAGACTCAAACTGAATCCACTACATGCAATGATCTTATACAACACTCACCCAACTCAATAACATTTGGCTAGAAAAAAATGATTCATTGCAATGACTCAAATTTCAAAGTTGTCAAAAGAACCTGATGAGTATTGTAGATTTTGGACAATAAATTACATGAAATTTGTCAAATTTCAATTGGGTTTTCAACCTTCAAGACAATCACATTGTTTAGGAGAGGGATCCCAATCCCAATGAGTTCACTGTCTCTTTCTTATTCTCGAATTTTTATTAATTAAATATTCTTTTTATAAAAATAAAAATTACAATAAAAAATTGTAATCTTATCAAATATTTAATACCAAAAATATACACATTTTTTTTCAAGATCAAATATTGAAAAAGAAATTATAATTAAGGAAATATAAAGAAATTATAATTAAGGAAATATCGAAATAAAAATACAAAAAAAATATTAAATAAAGAAAAAAAATTATAAAAAAAGTAAAAAATAAAAAATAATAATCAAATATATATATATATCTTAGAAATAGTTATAATACTAAACCAAAATATAAATTTATTATATTACTTAATAAATTATAAATGCTTTAATAATTTAAAATAGAAACAAATATGAAACAAGATAATATATACATGTTCATCCTATTATTATACTTAATTTAAAAAATTAAATATTACCCATAGTTAGCCATACAATAGTTTTCCAGAAATATTAAAATCTATTTAAATATTATCTATGATAACAAATTTATTGTTGGGACTGTTGAAGAGGTTAAGTTAACATATATCATTAGTTAAGGGGTTAACGAGTAATAAATAGGATCTAAGAAAAAATGAATATCCATTTTCTAGGTTGATAGCATTAGTTATTTGTGAATGAAGAAATTTTTTGTAGAGGAAAAAACGTCTAGGAAGGAGTGCTTGTTCTTTTCATATTTTTCAATAAAAGTGTTGGTTCCTGACACATAAGACACTTCAAACAAATGCTTCAGTTTGTTCACCCTTTGGTATTTCCAACTTGCTTACAGTTTCTTTAATTCAATACATATAAATGGTTTTACAAATTACAATGTAAAAGTTGAACACAAAAATCTTTCGGCAGATAGCATGAAATTTCCCGGAGTAACATCAAAGTTATAAATACCTAAACTCTCACTCTTTAAATATACCTGGAATGCCTTCTTTATAAACTATATTGTATGACAAACTACCACATGTTTTTGAAGTTAAATTAAAGTATGGCACATCTATTAAGCCCAAGAGATTCAAAAAGTCTTCTACCAGAAGGCCAAAACAGAGAGAACCACCTAGTTCGAGGTGTGTCAGGTGGACCTTCATGTGAATCCTCGAAATTTGTTTCATCAGAGTCTTCGTGTACTTCATCCTTCTGCTGGCTTTCGCTTGTTATTTGATCTCCATCATCATCATCATCAGCTTTAGCTTCAGCAATTTCCCCAGGCTTTTTGTCAAATAGGCCTTTAAACTGTTTTCTAGCCTTGTTCTCCACTTCCTGCAGATGAATTGACATTAGAACAAAGTGTGAAGAGTTTCCTTCAGTGATGTTTCAAATCAAGCACATAATACAAATAATTGATTTCAAACCCACCTGTTCCTTCTGCTTCAGTTTTTGAAGAGCTGCAGTTGCATCTGATTCAGTTGACTTGTCAACTTTCATCATCTAAAAATACCATTAAAGTGATTTTAGAAACGAATAACAGTACAGCTTTAAATGCTACACTAGTTACACATGAAGATTTGTACCATTTTGAAATCAGCCCTGGCTTCTTCAAAATCTCCGGCAGTCATGTAGGCCATTCCACGACGATAAAGGCCCTTGACATGTGCAGGATTTGCATCCAAAACCTGCATGATTTATTTAAGAAAACAAGCCGTGAGAAATACTTAGCGCAAGTTTCCATCTAGCTTTAGAGTTGAGGAAAATAAACACTGTTTATAGCACAACTGTATTATTGATGCCATTTCTCTCTTTGTTCTCCTTTTAAACCCACTGTATTATTTGATTATGGAATAGCAATTAATTCGAGGAAAGTAGAAAGTCATGGTGTTGACTCAGTTAGTTACATACAAGAGCTCACATGAAAAGTGGCAGCTTAAAATCCCACTGATAGACTTGCAATAAATTTATGCATCAAATCCAACCCCATCTAAGAAACATCACTAGGTTAGAGCATTGCTACACAACATTCTTAATTATAAATAAAATCCATGACGTTGTTTAACTATCCAAACGTACCAAAATCAACAAAGGAGTTGTGTTTCATCCAATGAAATAGAATTATAGATAAATGATAGCTGAGGTCATCAAACATACCTTGTTGCAAGTCTCAATGCACTTTTTGCATTCTCCCAATTTTAGATAGCATGCAGCGACATTCAAATGTAGCAAATTCTTCAATAATGGGAGCAAAAGAGACAAACAGATTTAGTCTAAATTTCAACCTACCAAGCTTAATTATGTTAGATAATATATGCTTCATATCTTTAATATACTGGGAAACAGATAAAAGATCACTTACTCGTGTGTCTGTAAAAATCTTTCCTTCTTCATCATCTTGAGGATTGATATGATTAAATTCTCGAAGCAACTGTTACAAACTACCAAATAATGTTAATAAGTTTGATGGCATAGTTAAACATTTAGAACCACAAAAAAAAGTCCAAGCGAAAATACAAATCCAATTATCATGGAATAAACAATCGAAATCCAATACATGAAATATACAAATCAATTCAAACAACAAAGTCAGATGTTCCAACAGAAACACAATAAAATATCATAGTATTCAAATCAAAGGATAGCAAATTCATTGGCAAGTATGAATAAAGTTGGTAAAAGAAAAATAACACAATAAAAGAGAACTAATTTTCTGTTTGCTGATAATTTTTCTCAACACAACTATAAGTCCAATGCAACTGGGGCATGGAGCAAGGCGTCAAAATTGTTTTCTAGAGCGTAAGATTGTATGCTTCTATGATCTCCTCCTCTCTTTTTGGGCTCACATTCCCTCAAGGTCAGATTTTCGCATTGGATCCTCATAACACCTCCCATGGCACACCTCACAGTGCTTCTCGAAGACTTTCTTCCGATGCTTCTCATGGCCTTTTGTTTCTAGGTTATTTTTGTGGGTTGGGTTGCATTACCCCATTTTATAACCTAAAACTTAAGCCCAAGTTCGTATACCTTCAAGACCCAATTATTTAACCCCACACACCACATCGCAAAAAAACACCAAGTAATCTTGCATATGTTACGAAAAGGTTAACCCAGTCAAGTTAGTATACCTTCAAAACCCAATTATTTAACCCCACACACCACATCGCATAAAAACACCAAGTAACCTTGCATATGTTACGAATAGGTTAACCCAGTTGTACAAAGACACAAAATTCCTTAACAAACACCCCTCCTTCAGAGACCGGCACCTAGCAGCCTAGTGAATTCGGAACTCCCCTTTGTAGAAGTAGGTTCCTCCCCAATGTTCGAACTCGAGACATTGGATTTGTTGCAAAGCTCTAATACCATTGTTACGAAAAGGTTAACCTGGTCATACAAAGACACAAAATTCTTTAATTTGTCGCAACAGCCTCTCTTCCTAGTGTCACAAATGGTTGTTGCTCATCCTTGGCCAAAAACTGCCACTCTACCTTTACCAAAACCACAAAATTCCCCTCTCCCTCTTATTTAGGGTAGCGGGTATTTTAATACCCGCTTATAAACGGGTCGGGTAAGGGTATCATACTATCCGTACCCGCAGGTACCTGTTACCCGCAAAAAATTAAAATTAAAATTTAATTTATATTTTATTAAGTTAAATTTAATTATAATTAAAATTTAATTTAACTTATATTTTATTTTTATAATTTTAAATTAAAAAATTTATAAAATATATATTTTTTTAAATATTTGCGGGTATCAGGTATCCACGGGTACCTGCAGGTTTTAAAAATATCCGCGAGTATTTTTTAAGCGAATACTCGGCGGGTAAACGGGCGGGTAGCGGACAAATTTTTTTTTGACGGGTCGGGTTGCAGGTAGGCACTATCCGTGCCCGACCCAACCTGTTGCCATCCCTACTCTTACTCTTATTCCTGCACTGAATAGGAGTATGACCACGAGATTATTTGCTTTGATTGATTATTGCTTTGTAACTAGGATAGAATTCCTATTTTGAAATAGAATGGAACTATTGGTTTATTGTTTGGTAACAAGGAAGGAGTTATTGTTATGTAATAGGGTGCTTAGACCTATTCACTTACTACTTTATATGTTTATTATATTGTTTTTTGCTTGTCATGTTGAATTGAAGTTCAATTAAGAGTTTCAAGTGAGAAATAATGATTTTGAGTGTGGATATATGGACTTCATAAATTTTGTAGGATGTTACAATCTCCTGACATACAATCCATATTTCACTTTCCAATCATAAGTAAGATCTCGATTTTGACTACCTTGGAAGAAAGAACCTAGGATTCAAATCCTGATCATCAACGCTCCCAGCCTTATAAGACCGGGGTGAAGACCAATTCAATGATGATAATGTTTAGATACCCAGATTCTAGCAGGATATATTATGGTAGCTCATACAGCTAGTCCATCCAAAAAATTTTACCCCAATGACTAAATTTTATATTTTAAAATTGCTAGCTGAAGTACATAAGAGTATAAGATTCAACTTAGAACAAAAGAGAAAGATCAATACCTTTTCATACTTTGCCTTGGCAAGTTCAAATTTCCCCTGTTTGAACAGCTTGTTACCCTGAAAGACAATAATAGAATGAAACATTCAACTTTCTTTCATTTTGATTCAACATTTTTCAATACCTTAATAAGTGATTGTAGTACAAGTATGAAAACAAATAATGAGCATTAACCAAATAAGCCACAATGAAGCCAAACTATTTAAATCTATACATGCAGGGCAAGATTTGACAGAAAATAATCATCTGTATATTTTACAGAAAAAATAATCTTTAGAAAAAGGAAATATCGAGATTTTCAATGAACTTCCCCTGTATTGTTCAATTCTTTTATGATTATCTCAGCGTAGAAAAGAGAGCAGTAATCATGGATAACTAACAGAAGGTCTATAACCATTGAAGACAGCCTTCACAGCTTAAATGTTTCACCTTTCTTATTCTCAAATTTCTGCGCAACACAGTTCACATGGATGTTATGGAAGTTCCCAATGTAGGAAAATATATCGTAAAAGTATACAGTGAATCTCAAGAATGACAACAAAAACACAAATAAAACCTTATACATAAGGAAAAAGGTAGAATTGCCACCTAGTTCGCAAATAACTTTGAATAAATCAAGTGTAACTGTGGTCAACTTAGTTGACTATTTTTCTGGTTTTAACTAAGTATCTCGCAAATAAAGCAGAAACAGCATAGGAAAATTGTGCAGGTTCAACTGCATACCGTGTTTCTGATGCTTTCAGCTTCGTCCATTATAGTTTTAAAGTCCAATCCTGTCCAGTCCTGTAATAAGGAATAAAGTCCATAATGCATTATTCATCTCATCATTATAAGGACATGTTAAAAAAAATGTAAATAGAAACTATAGCAGATATAAAGATTAAAAAATGATGTAAAATAATTATGTCTTTGAAAAAGTATTAACCCAGTATGTATGATTTATTCCATGTTGTTTAACATGATTATCATAGTTCAGCCAGGGACCAAAATCATAAAACAATAAACCTGAAATCTATCTCATTCAAGAATACTTACATAGTGCTAACCAAACTGGAAAATAAAATAGAGAATATAAATCTTAGAAAGTGGATTTTGACAAAATTCAATCTTACAAAACTTGCTTGTGAGATCTGCACCTACTTATATAATATATAATTTGATCATATCAATAGTGATTACATAAGCATAACTTCAGCATTGTGATTTCTAACACACATTGTTTCTGTTGCAATACTTCACCAAACATTCACCATCATGCAGTACCACAGGTCTTATAGTAGGTAAATGCATATATGTAACTGCTTTAGTAAATAACATGAATTTAACTGAACAATTGGAAAAAATACCCTTGGCGTTTCAAAACTTAGAAGCTCAATTTCCCATTGAATATGAGCACCCTCAGGGACATTTGAAGGCCTGATCATAAAAGAAGGAAGTATGTCAACAATATCATGCAGCATAGAGATAGAACAGAATGACAATGGATATTTTTAGAATAGGTTCAGAGTAATCTAAGTAAGCTTTATTCAAAAGCTGTTTTGGGTAGTACCTAGGATTAATTGTTATTTTACGCTGATGCCAATTCTTGTTATACAGGATCGTGGTGCAGGTCAGCTGATTGGCAAAGGACATGAATACAGAGGCTCATAATGCTTTGGCACTAGCTCATTGTGTTTTGTTTTGCATCCCCATCTCCTAAACTTTTACATGATCACTTAGATTATCCTTACTTGTCAAAATTAGAAATGGTCCTTCAACTTAGTAGACTTCAAGCTCTAGAATGAAAATCATGTCAACTAGGAAAACACGTTAGGTCTACTCTTCCTAGACATTTTGAATCTAGATGTAACTTTGCTTTTTATATCATCCTTTTAAATATTTGGGAGTCAAGACGTGTCTCATCTTTTGGTTTTACATATTTTGTTACTTTTATTGATAAGTATTCTAGATATACTAGGATTTGTCTAATGAAAGACCGTTATGAACTTTTTTCTATCTTTATGTCTTTCCTTAAAGAAGTCAAACATCAATTTGGTAAGGTATCAAAGTGTTACAAAGTGATAATGCCAAAGAATACTTTTCCTTTGATTTTTCTACTCTCTTAAACTCGCACAACATTTTACAATAGTCTACTTGCCGTCACACACCTCAGCAAAATGGTATAGCACAAAGAAAATATAGACACTTAGTTGAAATTGCTTGTATTTTATTGCTTGGTGCAAATATACATGTCCATCATTGTTACTCCATTCTATTTCCGAAAGGAATCCCTCTTTCATATTTCTCCCCATGTTTTTGGTTTTGTATGCATTGTTCATGAAATGTCTCTAGGTTTAGACAACTCTTAGCTAGAGCTATCAAATGTGTCTTCTGGAGATATTCTTGCATTCATAAAGGATATCAATGTTATATGTCTACTAATGACACCTTTTCTGAACCAACTCCTTTCTTCCCACCTTCTGTATATTCATTCTATCTCAAATATCTTATATGTGCCCTTAGCCGAGTCTTTTGTTCCTTTTGTTTTTGAAACCCAAAATTCCACACATAATCACCACCTCTTGTTTTTTACTCTTTCATTTCTCATTATTGTATCAAACAAATCTATTGAATACAAATATAACTACCTATGGTAGACCTTTATAAGCTCTCAAAAATATACTTTCTCTTGTTCTTTATTTTGTCAAGAAATATTAAGATAGAAACCATATTCCATTTGTAATTGGTTGCACTGAAATGCTTCGAGAAACCTAAATTATTGGTTAAACAAAATAGAGTAAAAAAGGTGCTCTTCATCAATGACCTTGGAAACTTATCATAGGCATAGTCAGGAGGGCATGTAACGAGAGCTATTTCTCCGGGAAGCATCAGACGAACACTCATTTCAAATCCCTCAGGTACCTAAAACACAAAGATAACGAAATTCAAAAGCAATAATCAACACAATGTGATGTATTAGCATTCATAGCATTGGTATGGAAAGGCAGACATTCTAGATAAATACAACAAATCAAGTATTTCCAAACACCAAAATCTATAAACAGAAGAAAAATAATAATTCAATGACTTTATTTATGCTCAAGCTGGAAACTCACAAGCCCTTCTCCAGAACAGAACTCCAATGGTTGACCATCATTGTCTACCCGTGTATCATAAAAAACCTTCTTTTCTCCGTTAAGAAGAGTGCCCTTGTAATGAACACGAAGTAGACTGTCATGAAGGGGACAATCCATAGGAAAGTCACCTGTTATATAAAAAAATCAACATCATACAAGAATTTGAATAACAATAACCAACAGAAACTTGAACAATGCGATGCAAGCATAAAATTTACAAAACTCAGTTCCTTCTCCTAACATACCACCTTAAAAAAAGAACAACAAAAAAATTGTGAAAAACAAAACATGGTAACTACGAACTCATACTATAATCATTACATCTTTAATATAAACTCAAGCATTGACCAGGCATTCTCCACATATCTTTCTTTATTATTTCATTTATTCCTTACCTAAAGACTAAAATGAAGTTATGAAGACTTTTACAAAATCTCCTCGTAAGATTGGTAGCAGTAAAATAAATCTAGAGGCTCACCTTTGCCATCACGAATCCGGCGTTTTATTAGGCGCCCATCTCCAAGCATGTCCCTCACCTGTTGATATATTACTAAGATGAAATTTCATATGTATGACAAGTTGGTAAGAAAAAAAATTATAAAAGCAAAACATGTTTCGGACACTTTAGCAATAATATGAAGGATAAAATTCAGGTCTTGGAATAGGCTTCCGAAGATAAGCAATTATAGTGCATATAAATTTATGTACATCATGAATCACAACAAAATCTTTTCAAATTTAGTGAAATGAATACAGTTCAGTTTGTTACAAAATTCTCTTTACTACAATTTCTTTTACATGATATCTAGAGCCAAGTTTTTGACGTCTCTTCCCAAATTATAGGGTTCTCTTCGCAACTTCTTTTTTCTCCTTGACTTCTGCACTGCTGTCCTTTCCAAACTCCATTGTTGAGAAGCTTGATGATTCAAACTATCTCCATGAGAGACAGCATGTTGTATTGGCAAGTCACATAGATTGCCCTCTCATGTTTATGATTTTATCTATTCTTCATAGAACTGATTTTCACTCATCTTAGGAAACCTTCTCACATTACCTCTTGTGCAGGATATAAATATTATGTGCCTTGATAATTGCCTATTCAAGGTTCATTTGGAATCTTCATATAAAGTCTTGATAGAAAAGAAAATAAACATGGACTGTCATGTGACAGTGTGGAAATAGAGAGAGTTGTGTGATTGAATCAGTGAATTGGAATTACATAAAAAAAATCATGTTGAAAAAATAAAACACAAAATTACAGGACAAACTAATGTACGAAACTCTGATAAATAAATAAAATACAATAACACTAATAAGTCTAAATGAAACATTTTGTCTTTCAAACATTTAAGTCAATGGTTAAATTACAATTTAATTAAAAAATAAAAAATGTGTAGTCTGATTAGGGTGGAGAATATCAACCATTTACTACTATTTTAGCCAGTCAAGGTATTAATCATAAACTTGTTTGTCCTCATACATGCCATCAAAATGGTGCACTTGAAAGAAAACAAACACATTATTGATTTGGGCTTCACTTTGCTGCATCATGCTTCCCTTGATTTACAATTTTGGGATAACGCTTTTACCATTGTTTTACATCTTACAAACACGTTGACTACAACAACTTCTCTTACATTTGCCCTTCCTTATACTATCTTTTCAATAAGGATCCTAATTTTTACTTTCTCAAAGCTTTTGGTTGTACTTGCAAACCTTACCATTCTCAGAAGCTTGATGTTAAATCTGAGGAAAGTTTGTACTTAGGGTATTCTTTCTCACACAAGGGCTATAAATGTTTCTCATCTAGTGGGAAAATATATATCTCAAAAGATGCTCTGTTTAATGAATATAGGTTTCCTTATGTTGATCTTTTTCCTACTGCACCTAACTTTGCCAGTGATGTTCACTCTTATTTTTATTTAAATCCCAACATTACACCACCTAAAAATTGTCCTGCTCCTCCACCAATTCCTTTTGTCACACCTGAACCTTCTAATCCACCAGCTACCACCATCTTTCTGTCCCTGTTCCATCTCAAATTACCAACACCCATCCTGTGCAGACTCGGTGTAAATCTGTTACTAGTCAGTCCATAATTCATACTCCATTATTCCTTACTCATTCAGAACCTAAAACTTTTAAGCCAGAACTTGAGTCGGTTAGCTGCAATGCAGCAAGAATATGATGCACCTTTGGAGAAAAATACATGGGGCTTAGTTGCTCTACCTTCTCACAGACAAGCTATTAGCTGTAAATGCATTTTTAGGGTCAAGGAAAACGTTGATGCCTCAAAAACTAAATACAAAGCAAGGATGGTGGCTAAAGGGTTTCATCAAGTGAAAGGTTTTGATTTTCATGAAACATTTTCTCCAGTGGTAAAGCTCATTACAGTCACAGTTATTTTTACTCTTGCTCTTTCAAATGGGTGGAAATTGTTTCAGCTAGATGCTTCTGGTGACCTTTTGGTCTTCTTGAAGAAACAATTTATATGAAACATCTTAGATTTGATGTTGGGACAGATCTCACATGTAAATTGAACAAGGCACTCTATAAGTTAAAACAAACACCATGACAATGGTCTGATAGGTTACAGTCCACATTTCTTCAGCTTGTTCTTTTTAGGTATAATTATTGACTTGGTCCCCCAATTTTTTGAATTGGTTCAATTTGGTCCCTGAGTTTTTGGAAGGTTCAATTTAGTACCCTTATTCTTTAAAGTGGATCAGTTTAGTACCTCCTGTTATATTCCAGATAACATCATTTGTATAGTGGTGAGTTGTCACTGTGCAACAAATTAAATAACTAATCTTAATATCATACTTAATACACTTGATCAAGGAAGCATCAACAAAGAGACTAAAATGAGGTTAACTACACCCAACAAACAAACTAACCCAATTAACAACTTCACCCACATTTCTATTGCACAATGACAACTCACCATTATACAAACAACGTTAAATGAAATATAACGAAAGGTACTAAACTTTAAAAAGATAAGGGTACCAAATTGAATCTTCCAAAAACTCCAGAACCAAATTGAACCTTCTAAAAATTCGGGGACCAAATTAATAATTATACCTTTTTTTTAGTCAATGGGATTCATCACTCTTTGTGTATAGACATCAATCTCAAGTTGCCTTTTTTGGGTGTATGTTGATGATATAATAATCATTGGGAGCCCTATTGCTCTAATTCAGCAGCTTACAGTTAAATTCCATGCAGCCTTTTCTCAATTTGGTCATCTGCATTATTTTCTTGGCCTTGAAATCAAATATTTACCTGATCAATCTTTAGTTATAACTAAAGTAAAATATATTCAGGACTTGCTTCACAAAAACACAAAAAGGCAAAAGCTCATTACATTTATTTCCCTATGGATTTTTATTGCAATTATCTAAGTTTGGGGCTGAAATCTTTTCAGATCATACTTCATTTCATTCAATGGTCGGTGCTCTACAATATGCCACTCTCAGTAGACCAATCAGTGTTGTTGTCAACAAAGTCAGTTAATTTATGGCCACACCACTAGAATCTCATTAGGTTGTATGAATACTATGATACCTTAAAGGTACTTTATTTCATGGACTAGATCTCCACTCTGCATCTCTTGCACAGTCTTTGTCATTAAAAGACTTTTTATAATGCTGATTGGGCTTCTGATGTTGATGATGCATGCTCTACTTCAGGAGCAGCCATCTATCTCATTCCCAATTTAATATGACAGAGGTCCTGCAAGCATAGAGTTACTGCTCGCTCAAGTACCGAGGCTAAGCATAGAAGATGGCTCAAACTTCTACTGAACTAACATGGAATTCTGTTCTGCTCACAGTTGCAAGTTCCATTCACTACTCCAGTTCTTCTTTGTGACTATTAAAGTACCATGTCTATTGCTCATAATCCAGTGTTTCATAGCCACACCAACATATGGAGATTGATGTTTTCTTCATGCAGAAAAAGATCTAGCCAAAAGCAGCTTTTCATATATCACATTCCAGCACCAGATCAGTGGGTGGGTAGATGCGATGATCAAGCCTCTTTCTTCAGCTTGTTTTTCTTTTCTTAGAGGCAAACTCAAGTAGAAGAATTTTCATAAAATGTGAAGAGTTTTTCTTATGAAAAATCTTCTACTTGAGTTTGAGGGAGGTATTAGAGTATCAACTTATAAACTTCCTGTTTCAAATGTCAAGGACGAAATGAATACAGCTCAGTTTGTTTCAAAATTCTCTCTTGTTTAGTTTCTTTCATAGTGAAAAATGTTGGGCACAGCATTAGTGTGGTAACGTTGCTGATTATTTATCATTCTTTTGAAGTTTCATAGCAAGAGAAGTGAGTGACAAATAAAGGATACTAAAATAAAAAAAGACAAGCAAGTATAGTTAATCGTCAAAACATGACCTCTAGACACTGAAAAATATGATGAGGTACTACATGACTAGCAAACATAAAAACATAATTACAAGCCCTAATACCAAATCAGTTAGTGCCTCCATATAAAGCCACCAAATATATGGGTTAAAAATTGGTTATGGGCACTCAGGATAGAAGAAAGTCATATCAGTGAATGCCTCATAACTCATAGTAGATAACAAAGAAGAATGCTGAGAAAAGTTTATTCTCCATCACATTATAATATTTATTACTACACATACATGCCACAACAAACAAGTTCAATAATAAACCATGATTTCTATTGTGGACGGTGTTGCTCACCTGAATAAAGTGAACCAGCTCCACTTCAAAATGGACTTCATCATACTCTTCTATTACAGGCATCAGAGGAGACTCAGTTAAATACTGAGTGGTAACATATATAACAGCCTTCTCTTCCCGAACCATTGTTCCTATTGCCATTTCAAGGCCCTTAGGTAGCTGATTTGTGTTAAGAGGAGGACAAACAAATCAATATCAATATTAAAGCATTTTAAAGATATTGCAAGCACAACAATGACTAAGAAATTAATTGTTTCCTTGTCATTTTTATTTATTTTAAGGGAAGCTGCATAGCTGGCTGCGGTTAGCAAATAAAAAAAAAAACAAGGCACTTAAGATTAATAAAAGAGAAAATATATTTTAGAGGGCTTAATCACAACTCTCTTATGATCTCATTTATAATGATAGAATTCTAATAGAGTAAAGGGAAGATCAAAGATCAAAAGCCTGAACTAGAAACCTAGGTCCAGAGATAGGTACAGCTTATAGGTACAGCATGAAACAGTTTCCAACACAACTACTTTCTACCTATATTGAATACCTATTCTAACAATGGCCTGACCAAAATATTTGGAATCCTAAGAGAGACCAACTCATTATAAGATTTATATCATCATGATATAATTATCATCATTACAATTAACAAATGCACAAAGTGATTTAAATACCTCTGATTTTCCAAATGTAAACAAGTATGGTTCTCCTTCTGTATGCGACATGATCAATTCCCCAGTAACTGTCTTTGCTGATATCCTGATAGCAGCCAAACAAAATATCATCACAAACTCCCATCAACCCGTTATATGAGCTGACATAGATGAGATGAACAATAGGAAAAAGGGAACAAAAATTTGTCTTACCAAGCCTTCACTTCATAAGGTTCCCTCGGAGATTCCCAACCCTGCCCTTCTCGCACTACCTACATTCAGAGAGCAAACCTTAGAAAACAAACAATGGATATGATTAAGACTATTGGATAACATTGACCAAACCTTCATCCTACACGCAAGATCTTTCCAGATCAAATGCCTCTATTCACTTTCAGTTTGCCATTCACAAGATATACACATGACAACACATGATGTCAAAATTATATGAAAGTTCCAATTGTATGCATGCAATATCATTGTGGGGTTTTTCTTGGGTGAAATTTTCCCCAAAGTTACCTCTGTTTTGACTTATGTTCCATCACACTTGACTTTTTTCACGGGTTTTGTTCTTCTTCCTTTACCTTGAATTTAGATGAGTAATTCTAAGTTATTGTTTCTAATACATTAAGCAATGTTTTAAATTAAATGTTTGCAAATGCAATGCAACCACAATCATTGCTGCATTCACCTGAAATTTTGGCAACACAACTACACTTTAAAAGGATGTTATGAAGCCTAAAACTTCAAAGAAAGGAAAACAATTCCAATTTCCCTAATTGGAGATGTATTGAATATTTGTGTCAGTCCAACAAGTCATGGCTCCTTTTTCCTTTCCATTTTGGGTTTGATATTCATACTTCCCACGAGATCCATCCATGATGATAGAAACGTGCAAAATAAACTTGTAAAACTATGAAGCAATATTTGCTATCCATTTATACCTTTTTTACGACTCCCAAATCATCAGTAACAACCTGGAAATGTACACAAAAAGGCAAATGAGGATTACATCACAGATCCAACAAAGAATAGTGATTTAGAAAAGAATAAAAAACACATAAATTGAGAAAACCGGGACTGTAGTAATGGGAAACACAACAATAATACTGATGAGTATCAAAATAATAATGAAAAGAAACTGGAAAAACAAAACCCTTAACTGTTGAGAAAGATAAACAAATGAGAAGAATTATTTTAATTTTGATACATTAGAAGGATAACAAAGATACAGAACATAGGCATTAGAATAAAAACAAAAAATCAAAGTTGACATCCTTACCTTAGCTTTGAAAAAATCTATCAACTCGATTTCAAAATGAAGTTCATCCTCCTTAGGAAAACCATCGGGGGCGGTAATAGGACAATCATCCTCACCATAATGCAACTGATGCTGCATCTTGAACTGCAAGAATAAATAATACAATCTGATAAGGATCAAGCAAAGTAATACCCCAAGAGAAACCATTGAAAGGCCCCATAAAACATTAAAATTTGACTTTCATTATTCCCGTAGGATTATCGATTACTAAAACCATTAATATGTTCAAGAAAACAATAATCATTTCACAAATGATTTTTCAAATCCATAAGAAAAAACACATATAAGAGCTGACAAAACCAAATAAAGAAAAAAATGTTCAAGAAAATCAACACTTGAATTCATTAAAATAGAAATACCAGGTAATAGTCAATTTTCCTCCAGCATCATTATAATAGTAGAAGTGGTAGATAATGACGATGATGCTTAGAACTTTCATTGTTAGATCAACGTAGTAGAAGTAATATTACTCTAAATACACCAATGAAACAAAATTCTCCTTGTGTTGTAGCATGCTTTACATTAAGGTTTTAAGTCAAAATCATAATAAATGAAGACCAGTGAGAAGCTCGAGTATAAAATTGATTAAGCATGAGACAAAGATGACTTGAGCTTATAGTAACCAGAAAAACGGTACATATCAAAGGCAATAATTAGTATGTTACCATTGCCACTTCGCCCTTCAACATTGTAGGAATTCCTTCAAGTAAGCCCAATAATATCTTGCTTTTGCCCAAAACATGCCTTATTGGGGTGCCTTTGCCTGTTGCAATGTCATAAAAGGTTATCAAACCCAACAACTAGGTCAACTACACAAGACAATAATCTGACACACACCCAAAGACTAATCACGATTCTAAAATTCCAATTTCAATTTTTTCCTATAAGTGGGAGTTTAACTATGGAATTTTGTTCTCAAGTCCAGTATCTGTAGGGAGTAGGAATTGACAAAAAAGAACTAACAAGAAGTTTTCAACCAGTGTCAATTCTCAAACAAAAATAACACAAGTAGTACCAAAAATAGAGGATAAAAAATAACCCATTCTGATAAAAAACAAATTCTAAATAAAATCAACCTAAGAGACTATCATCCTTTTAAACCAAACACACCGAAAAGGTCCCAAGAAGCATAATTCACCTCACCTCCATAATCAGATCTGGTAGATTCCACGAGTACTCCATCCAAAGTTCGAATGGTGCAGTGATAGATAATCTGAGACACGTTATAAAAATCAAGCCACTGAAGCAACACTACAACCATTGACTCCCTTATCAATGTATTTCTATATTGCCTACATATAACATAAGAATTCACATCCAGAACCTACTAGAAAAATAGAAATAACCTGATCACCATCTGAAGGTCCAGCATCACCCCCACCAGGCCTAATCAAAGCTTTCATCAAACTCCCCGCCGTAATTTTCTTCTTCCTTCATTTTCACAAAGAAACAACACTTATAAAAACAACCATGACAACCTAAAACAAACCATCAGAGGGAAAGCACAAAAATAGAAAAACAAAAAAAGAAGATAATTACCTCTTTTCATCCTCTGTGGGTGGCTTCTTCTTTGGTTCAAATTCCTGTGCAGCATCTTCATTTGCAGTCATAGTCACTGATCACCTTCTCCTCTTAGTTAGACACTAGTACAAGCCGCCTGATCTTATCTTGTTGGTTCAGTGACTAAAGAATAATGAACATTAAGTGTTACTAATAAATCAATGAAACAAAAATCACCCAGGCTTCCTTTCAGTACCCACTGTTCAGACATCACAAATCCAAATAGATAACATTAAATTTGAGTCGCAGGGTACTGAGTCCTGACAAGTTATCATATTACATTCCCGTACCCAAAGTTAACATACATAACTGTCATAGAGAAATTTCTTATTTCTCACATTGGAATCAAAAGTGACATAACATACAAGAATAATTATGCAGACACGGTACCAGCTTCAATTAATACTAAAACAGATTCAAAATTCAGGTAACACTAAAACCTCAATTGCAAGCAAAATTCATCGACTTTTCCATATTTCGCTATAACTATCTGCATCTTACACTTTTCATCCATATTCACACAATCATCTCACATGTAACTATCTGCGTCTTACACTTTTCATCCTTATTCACACAATCATCCCACATGTCAAACTTAAGAGAAGGGAAAGAAGACTAAATTTCAAGACAAGCAAGATGAAACAGTCAATCACACAGCACTAATTGGGGCTTAGATCACAACAAAGACACACCATACGCAACCCTAACACTATCATAGTATCTCCATAGTTACCAAAATCCCCAATCCAACTATTTAACGACACAGATTACAAAAGTCAACAAGCATCCCAACCCAACACATAACAAACTCATAATTAAAAGACTGTTAGAGAAAAAAACCGTCACCACAGAAAGTAATTGATTGAAAAACAAGACTAAGGGGACATACATACAGAAATGCAGCAATGAATATCGAGTTTGATCCGCGAAGATGAAGTATTAGATGAAATGAAATGAAATTCAATGGTCTAAGAAGGGTTTGAGTTAGAAGCTTCTAGAAGAAACAACCAAGCAGCCTAAATTAGGTGAACAGAATTGCAGAAAAAATAAACACCAAGTGAAACAGTGTGAGCGGGGATGAATCAGCTTTCATACTTACTACAAGGATGAAACTACAATTACATGACATTGCATTTTGCAAACCTGGTTTCCTTTTTTTTCTTTTTTTTTTTCAAGTTGAAAATCTATATTATCTATATTATATTATATTAGTTCCAATTTTATTCTTTAAATTAAAATAGTTATTTTATTAATTTTATCTTTTAGATAATACTTTTTCAAATTCAATTATTTTTTCTATAATTTTTTTTAAAATTAAAATAATTCTTAATATAAATTACTATTTAAGAAAAATAAACATTAATTACAATTGAATAAAATTATAGAAATTTTTTAAATTTATTTTTATAATTACGATAATAATAATAATTTTATTATGTTTTGTTATTATAAAAAAAAAACATTGTGTAGCGCACAAGTTTCAATTCGTGTCAATGATTTAGATTACATGTTTGTAATCTACTATATATCTAAGAAATTCTTAGTATAGGTAAATTACTGAATTGGACATCTTAACTTTCTGACACGTGTCTGAAATAGAGGGTATTTTCGTCTTTTGGGTAATTTTTTTTTCAGCTGAAACATTAATTGTTGATTGATGGTTGCTGACAGACGGAAACTTCTTCTTCAAGACATTGCATTTGGTGGAGGTATTTGAATTTTTCTTCTTCCGTTAGGTTTCTTCAGAAACATATTGTGTTTCTTTTTTCTTCTTCTTCGACACTTCATTGCATCTTCTTTCTTCTTCTTCATAGCAACGTAAGTTTCATTTTTTTGTTGTTGTTTATTTTCGTTGGTTGATTTTTGTTTCTTCTTCTTCTTCTTCTTTTGCTTTCTTCTGCTTTCTTCATCTTCTGCAGTTTATTTTTTATTGCTTTGTGATTATTGTTGTTCAAGATTTGTAGAACCTGTTTTGTTGTTCATACCAACGTAAGTTTTATTTTTTTTTTGGCTGTTTTTTTTTTGTTGGTTGATGGTTGCTTCTTCTTCTTTTTCTTCTTATGCTTTCTTCTGCTTTCTTCTTCTTTTGCTGTT
>Ga0099822_1000276_pt1 | contig 42666 bp, 18 predicted proteins | sample CowpeawhiteBW_FD_76839 | JGI IMG/M metagenome (GOLD analysis project Ga0099822, IMG submission 76839) | Root nodule microbial communities of legume samples collected from California USA - Cow pea white BW | ecosystem: Host-associated > Plants > Roots > Nodule | place: USA: California | collected... | reverse complement strand
TTAAACCTTCAAGGACGAAAAAACCAAAGAAAATGACACGTGTCAAAAACTTAGAAATGGGTATTTAGGTAATATCCAGAAGAGAAAGTTACCAAAAAACCTAGAAATTGGACAGGTGTCACTTGTTTAAGTTAGGGTATTTGGGTCTTTTCCAGAGGTCATTGTTTTCTTATATTTTAGATGCGGACTTTATTGTATTTCAGATTTTATTTATTTATATCAGTAATATTCCTTAGGGATGTTACATGGTACACTTGATGAAATCAAAGCACTCCTAAAATTCAGTAAGCCCATAATAATCAGACTAAGGGCCTGGGCTAAGGCCCATCCCCACCTATGGCCCAAGCCAGGGCCCGACCCATGGAATGGTCAGACATAATTATTAATCTATAAATATACATGGACCCCACGAATTAAAGGTATGCATTCATTACTCCATTAATCACCTGATTTGACTTTTTGAGAGCTTTGGCTGACTTAAGCTTCGGAGTCCCTGCAGGTAACCCCTCCCGGGTCCAAGCCGATATATGCCAAAGGGGATGAAGCCAACCGGGGAGATAGCAGATATGGGTAAGGTGATACTTGTGCCTAACTGATCTTATTTGTTCTCTGCAGGAACAAAAATATTGTCAATATAAAGTTATTATATTTCTTCGTACACATTTATATCAGTTAAATCGTTGAGGCTTAAATTAATATTTTTAAATTAACACATATGTATCCCAAACATCACACATAAAAAGATTTTTGTGTACTCTCGCAATATTTATGTTCATTTCGTATAGTAATATTATATATATATATATATATATATATATATATATATATATATATATATATATATATATATTATTCATTGACATCTTACTTTAAGTTCACGCACATCAATTATTTTACATGAAAGATATTATTAAAAAAGAAGAAAATAACAAACAAAACAAAAAACATGGGACCAAACCAAATTAAACCCATGATAAACAAAAATACAAAAGAGCTAAACAACCCTAAACATAGAAGTTGATATCTATTGTGAAAAAAAATTAAGTCATATCTTAGATGACATCGAGTCATACCATTTACATTGCAATTTACGTGCTATAACCACAAATGTCAACTTATTCGCACAATGGTTACCTTCTCTTTAAATATGAAAAACACTTAAAATGAATTTGTTTACAAAATTCCAAACACCTTCTTCATCTACCTTTGAGAGCCCAAGAAACAACTTGTATAGGAGAAAATGTTTGGCATGACAACATTGAATCACTCTTCAACCAAATACATATATTATATAACTAACCATTCGTGCATGTACAATAGCCAATACAACTCCCATCATTTCTACATACAAAGAATTTTGTACTCCCAAAAATACATAAAACTTCCAATGTATTCCCCTTACTTCCTTTAAACAAACCTACACAAGTTGTGAATCTTAGAGAGCCACATGATGCCCCATTTGCATTAGCTTTGATCCAACCTACTTTTTGAAAAATTGAAAATATTGTTAGCACAAGCAAGCTTGAAGCAAAGAATTGATAAAGTCAATTGCACGAAGATCACATGTGGTTGATGAAGATTGATGAGGATCCACTTAAAGATTAAGTTTTTAGTATGTTAAATCTGGAAATAATATGTTAAATGAAATGTTTTAGTGTTATATCATGTTGGTAGGCTATATGATATAGGTTAGATGTCTTGTTAGTCTTGGTATGTCTCTTTTAATTTGTTAAAATAGGTTTTAACAGGTTAAAAGGCTTGCAGTATATAGTTTCTGGTATGAATGTATTCAGTCAGTTGAATTACTTTTCAATCGATTGATTTCACTTAAATCAAGTGAAATCAACTGACTGTACAGAAAATTCAATTAACTAATTTCACTTAAACCAGACTATATATGTTGTGTTTTCGAGAGCAGAATTAAGTTTCTGAGTTTTTGAAGTTGTCATTGGAAAACTCTCTCTCTTTGCAATACACAGTTGCAATGTGAAGTTTAAAGATCTTGGTTGATTTTGGAGGCATTTTGGCTTGTGAGTAGCTTAAAGAACACATGTATGGTTGGCTAGGGAGAGCCACCATCAGGTTTAAATGTTCTTGTGCCTCTGGTTATTGCCTAATGTGATTTTAAGTCTGTAAGTGTGATTCTTGCAGGGTAGTTGTCTAGATTTTTGTGTGAGTCAAAAATCTTATGTGGTTCTTTGTTCAAAAGTCTAATCTTGGTGTTTAATTTGTAAAACTTTTGAATATAGTGAAAATTAGGCTCAGGTTGTCTTGGTAAACTAGATGTAGCTTTGTGATTGAGTGAACTAGTATAAAAACAATTGTGCAATTCTTTTTCCCTCATCTCACTCTCTTTGAATCACTTATAATCTCAAGAAAATCAAGTAATCCATTCTTTGTTGTGTTTTAATGCTTTCTGGTGTAATCTAAGGCCATATAATAGTTAGAAATATTGATTGGAACAAGTTTTGTATGTAAAATATTGTTATTTGAGTTAAATCCACGAATTTTATATTCTGTATAAATTCCCAGTATTTTAGCCGATTGATTTGTCTTTTTAATCGACTGTTTCATAGCTCAAGGACAAATTAGTTTGTTGTTTTATTTTTTGACTAATTGAAAGTGTACTTGTCTGCTATTGTTACCTCCTAACTTTCCAGTCTAGTTGATTCAATTGAAAAGAGTTTAAGCTTTCGAAAAAGTTTTAAATAGCCAATTCAACCCCCCCCCCTTCCTCACTTAAATCACCATTTCAAAACTAACAAATACAAATTTTTAAGGCCTCTTTTATAGATTGTGTACTAATGTCAAAAGACTTCAACAATGAAACATCCTACATATCATTCCTCTTAAGTTTCTTGGATATATTTCCAATTAATTATGTATGATTCTTTATGGCTTGTATGATTTCTTACATTACAAGAAAATGCCTTATTAACAACCAATTTTAAAAGTTGTTAGTCACTATAGTGACCAATTTAGATACAAATTTACAAAATAAAAAAATTATTGGTTACTAAAATAGTCACTATAATGAATAAAAAATTATAATGGTTGCTAAATTCGTTAATAAAAATATTTGTATAACATTTATATAAAAAATAATTTTTGTTTCAATTTAGAGAGGGACAAAATTGCACAATTTTTACAAAATTGAAACTAAATTGAGACAAAAATTAAAATACAAATACCAAATTGAGAATGAGAAAATGACACCTAGCATAATAGTGACACGTGGCACGACGTCAGCTTGACATGTGACAAATTTTTAATTTAAAAAAAAAATAAAAAATCCAAGAACTGACACGTGGCACCTCCTTTAACGTTGTTACTGCACCACTAACGGAAAGGACTAGATTACATCAAACTTTCCAAAATAGGGACCAAATTGAGAAAAAAAAAAATAGAGAGACCAAATCGATATTTTGCTACGAAAATAGGGACCAAAGATAGAATTTAACCTTAATATTAAAAGGTTTTAGTACAAATAAAATTGTTAAAAATGAGATTCATTATTTTAAAACACATTACCTCTTTAGGAACCATTTTTCTAGTGTTCCCTAACTTCTCTCCAAGGGTTCTCCTCCGTTGTTCGTCTTATTGAAGATTTAAAACCGTAGGGGTGATCCTCGTAGCGATCTTTTCAATTTGGACCGATTGATTTCTTCGTTCGCATAAGTTAAGTTTGATCCATTTTTATTGGTCTTCTTTTGTTTCTGTTGCATGTGAGGTTTTCATCTTCTATATGAGTCTTTGCTGATAAGTGATCATAATTGTATGTCTTGATCATTCTTGTGATGTTTCTATGTGTAGATGGAGAATCCTGTGGAGTTCCAAGTGTTTGGTGTTCTTAGAGTTGTTTGGGTATGTGGAGTTGTTTGGGTATGGAAAGATAATTTTCTGTTGAATTGATCATCTTAATAGTTAATTGTGAGGTGGTTTGTTGAATGATGAGTTGTATATTGTACTGTTTGATGTGGTTTGTTGAATTGATGAGTTGTATGTTGAATTGTTTGATATTTGATTTATGTTTGGTCTTGATTTAGGGAAAGGTTTGGATTTGTGTTTTGAGTGATTGGGTATCACTTCTGAACTCTCTAAAACCATTTGAAATAAAAAACAATAAAGGGAAATGTGCCTAATTAATCAAGTACACAAGATCAATTTCCCCCAAATTGTTGTTTTTGATACACTACTAGGCACCATCACAATGTCATTGGGCGCTAGGCCCCTTGCCTTAGTGTCGGCAGGCGCCACTTTTAGACCGCTAGGCACTAGAAGTCAATGGGTTCCAGGGGCTAGGTGTCGGGCGCCACTTTCCAGCACCACTTTAAACCACTGTCATTTCTAAAATACTATTCTCTAGGTCTTTAGAGTTATGTTTCTTAACTATTTGTAATTGATTTACTAAATATGTGACATTGATTTCGTTTATCCCATTTTAAATATTTCTCAAATTGTAAATATTTTAATTTATAATTATTTCTATCTTGAATTTTAACTAATATAACTAGATTGATTTCAATAAAAAACAATTTATTTAATTTTTAAATACAAACAAACATAAAAAGTAAATCAAGATTTTAATTTTGGTGAATTTAGTTTAAGTAAAATTTAATCCATGATTTTATTCGCTATAATGTTATGAATTGATGATTCTCTTTATCGTCCATATCAACCATTTATTGTTTTATAACAATTTATAGTCTTTTTGTATTATTAATTATATTCTTATTTGTTGTTTAAATGCCACCAAAAGTTTGTTTTATGTTTTAATTTATTAACTATGTAAATTATAATATATAATTTGTTTTTTAATTATAACTTATAATATACTAGTGAAAAAAACTTATAAGGTGCATACTTGTGTTTATTAATTACATTACAATTACATTTTTTTATGAGAAAAAAATGAACAAATTAAATAAAATAGAGTACCAAGAGTATTATAATCTTTCTACAAAAAAGGTTACAAGGTACCTTTACATAAGGTTTACACATTTTAGAGGTAACTATGCTAACAAAGTGTTATGGAAGAGACTAATATATTAGTCTAATATTACAACAATCTATAATTGCACAAATGTTATATAATGATAGACAAATTTAGTAATAGAATAATTTTTTAGACATTGTCACTTCATATTAATCTAAAGATTACATAGTCACATCAAATTATGCTCCCAATATGATGTTATCTTGACATAATGTACATAATGACATTTTCCTAGTGGATGTCTACCCTTGTTTAACATGTTGCAACATTGTCCCTCATTCCTACATATGCTTTCTGTCTCTGAGTTTCATTCCTGCAGTAGAAGAATTATATTGTCCTATTGTCTATTTCAGATAGAACATTTGTGCTCCACTGCAAATCTTATCTCCTGCAAAAACAGAACATATCTTCCTCAACCCTCCCCTACACTCATTTCGTACAAAATAAGCTTTCATTTTCCTACTTTCAAACCGAGTGTATGTTTGTCCTTGAATAGTAATTTCTCGATAGAATCAAAATGACTTTAAGCATTTAATTGAGTATTGGTACCCGTCACTATACTATGTGAAAATATTACATTTAGTAATTTATGTTTCACCTAAGTCCATACACTCACTTGTGCCATACAAATAATTTATTCTGAATCTATTTTTTTTTATTTAAAAATAATCCCGTTTCTATGCTTCCTTCTTATTGTCCAAATAATGATTAGTCACATTCCATATTACAATTACATAATATGGTTATTTATAGTTTTCAATCAAGATAACTATTATTATTTATAGTGGATAGTGTTTTGTGGGAGTCTAAAATTAATAAAAAATAAAGTTGAATGTATTTTTTAAAATCCTCTGGTATGATTTTTTTGTTTAATAATTTTATCCTTTAATAAGGACACATAACTATGTAATTTTTTATGAAACAGTTTCATCTTTTAAAAATTAAAATATATATTTTATTTAATAAAACACATATGATTACTCTCCTTAATTATAATTATAACTAATTAGCGTTCCCACTTAAAATAATTAACACATATATTTTGTTTTTAATTTTTAAATAATTCTTTTAAAATTATATATATTTTTAAATTGCATTATTTAATTTAAAAAGTAAGCATACGTGTATAAAAAAAACATTAAAGGATAAAGTCGCAAAAAATCGTTTACATAAACTAAAAAAAAGAGTTAAATACATATAATATGATTTTTTATAGGTGGTCAATTAATAAAATAAATTATGTTTAAGTTGATTAAGGATCTTTTGTAACAGACTGATAATTTCTCTAAGTGGACATACTTTACTATTAATTTTATTTTTATTAATATAAATTATTATATTATTTTACATTTTAAGTTTTTTAACTTTTCTAATCTAACTAATCTATTTTTAATAAAAAAACCATACTTAAATTGTAAAACTTATTTATTTTATAATTAAGTTTTATGAATTTTTTTTATAAATTTAATAATATATTTATTTTTTAACAATATTAACAACAATATTTTTTTTATTATTATAAAATAAGAGTGAACTCATGCATTTTATAATAGAAGTTTTACTTCTCATTTAAAAATATAATAAATCTTAAAAGGAAGTTTTGTTGTAAAATACTAACATACCTAAGAGAATATGGGAAATTATGAAAACGATATTGATATAGCAGTTGAAATATAAACACAAAATAAAGAGTAAAAATTATTTTTTTATAAAATATTAATTAGATAAAAAAGTATAAACTTATTTCGCATTTAATCTTAAACATCGCAATATTAACAGATTTTATTTACTTATTATTTAATAGATAGAAGATTCACAACATATAAACATACATGAAAATAAAAAATTCTTTAAATACATCAATACACCCAAACAACTAAGAAAAGAAAGAGTAGATGGAAGAGAGGTCAACAATTGAAAGTAGCGGAATGGGAAAGGGGTTCATTTAAACGCCGTCGTTGGCATCGCCGCCCGCAAGACAAAAAAAAAAAAAAAATCACCACAACCTTAAGAGATAGAGGGAGAGAAAGAAAGAGAGAAACAAACACGTTGAATTGAATTTTCTCATCTCAATCTCTTTTTGGACCCCCAACAAACTCTCTCTCTATTTCTTCCTCAAACCAAACCCTAACGAAGACCTTCTTCATTCCTCTCTCGATTTCAACCCCGTGCTCCTGATTGATCCTTCCTACACGGGTAGGTTTTATCATCTCTTCTTATTTTTGTTGATTGATGTATTTATTTTGTTTAATTGATTATTTTTTTTGTCCTGGAAGCTTCGATTGTTGTTTCACTTATCTTCTGCTATGAAATCATGGATTTGATTGATTGTAGTACGATGTCTCCCTGATGGATTTGCAGATCTGGTATTGCCTTGGATTTTTACTTTTTTTTTTCTCCCGATTTTATTAAATTAACCCCCGAAACAAAACGGAGTTTTTGTCATTCGAATTTGCAAGAACCTTGTGATTGGAGGTTGTGAAATTGAGTTACATGAATTGCTTTTGGGGTCTGAATGATGCTGAGGCTTTTTCGAATATGGTTTTGTTGTTGTTATGGTTATTCTTTTTTTATCCTTTTGAATTTTTTGCTATTTTTATCGGGTTTTTACAGATTTGTATGATTGCTTGCGATTTATGATGGGTGTTGCTTATTTGTGTGGGTTCAGTTTTTGATACCCTAAGTTTTTGTTTTACTTGTTTTTATCAGATATAATATTTGTTCTGAAGTCTAAGTCTTTTTGTTTTTTTTGGGATTTTATTTTGAGTTTGACTTTGGGAGGCTTCAGTTTGAAGCATGTTTCTATTATATCGATTATAACTTTATGCTGTATCTCGTTTAATATGGTCTGTGGTTTGTTCAATTCAAACTTCATTTTTAAAGTTCTATTGGTGTGTAATTCAGTTTTCAGTTTTTGTGTAAAAGTGTATGAATATAATGATATTAATTTGAATGGAAGCGACAGTAGTTTGTGATCAGTTCACTTGTTAACTATTCTATGAATCATTGAAGTGAGCAATTTATAATTGTAGAATTTATTTTTGCAGGATTGATGTGATTTCAATCTGTTTAGTCAAGAAATAATTGATGGATGATGTTAATAGAAATGGATAAAATGTCTGCTCCTTCATCAAGGGAGCGTGCACAACGCCTCTATGAAAAGGTATTACCTTCTTTTCCCTTTGTTTTTGGCAATTCTCTTTGAGTAAAAATTGATGAACAAATACAATGATTGAAATTGCTTCAATAGTTTATTGCTGTGATTTTTGTATAATCTGGTTAACTTTATCGATTAGCACTTGGTATTGTGGTTTATTTTCAATTTTGAAGCTTCAATGTTTGCAAAATTGTTGAATGTTAATCCTTGTCTCGTATATTTTGTAATGATTTTAAGATTTAGAGTTTATGAAGTTGGCTTACTTACTGACTTGGTAAATATCTTTTTCAAGATAAGATTGGCCATGGAAAAAGGCCATTGTAAAATAAAATGGCATTAAGTAAGAAATGTCTACATTTTGGAACCAACCATTGAATTGAACTGCAACTCTGGGAATTTGTTTTTCGATGTCAAGCTCCTCACTGTTAGACTTAAATAAATAAATATTTTAATTAAGAATTCTTATGTTCTTTGGCTGACTTTATGAACATGAAAATGAGTGACTATGAAAGAAATAACACAATTTTTAACTTGCTGTTGTTTTCCATGGTTTTCTTGTTTTTAACATCGATTTACTTGAGATCTTTTTGGTGAGATAGATAGCAGAGGTCTACTATTACTTGTTACCTAGAACCTTGAGTTTTGGTTAAATGAATACTAGAGGTGTGTTTTGTAATATTACGATTATTATTTGTTACACAGAACCTTGAATTGGAGAATAAGCGTCGGAGGTCAGCTCAGGCGCGGGTTCCATCAGATCCCAATGCTTGGCAACAGATGCGTGAGAATTATGAAGCAATAATTCTCGAGGATCATGCTTTCTCTGAGCAGCACAATATTGAATATGCACTCTGGCAGTTGCATTATAAGCGGATTGAGGAGTTTAGAGCATACTTCAGTGCTGCTTCTCTTTCTTCTACAAATGCAAACTCATCTCAGGGAGTGAAAGGCCCTGCACGACCGGACAGGATAACTAAAATAAGGCTACAATTTAAGACTTTCCTTTCAGAAGCAACTGGATTTTACCATGACCTTATTACAAAGATCAGGGCTAAGTATGGTCTTCCTCTTGGTTACTTTGAGGATTCAGAGAATCGGATTGTCATGGAGAAAGATGGAAAGAAATCTACTGAGATGAAGAAAGGTTTAGTAGCTTGTCATCGTTGTCTGATATACTTGGGTGATCTTGCTCGTTATAAAGGAATGTATGGTGAAGGTGATTCAAAAAATCGGGAGTACACAGCAGCTTCTAGTTACTACTTGCAAGCTGCATCTCTTTGGCCTTCTAGTGGGAACCCCCATCACCAGGTGTTTGGCAGTCATGCATCCATTGTGATTTTTAATTGTTGCTTTGTAGTTTTTTTTTTACTTATGTTTACTGTTTTTATATTCCATTTTAACGAGTCTGTGTTTTCCAGCTTGCTTTGTTGGCTTCATATTCTGGGGATATGCTGGTGACCATATATCGGTATTTTCGTAGTCTGGCTGTAGATAGTCCCTTCACAACTGCAAGAGAAAACTTGATAGTTGCATTTGACAAGGTAATGTGGCCATGCTTCCGTGTGTTTGCTCTTGTCATTGTTTAAGGACTTTGTGTTTTATTCTTTGTTTTGGCTTGCTGCTATTCAGCCTTTCATCTTCTTGATATCACATCCTATCATGATTATTGCTTGCAGACTAAAGTATTATTATGAGGATGAGAGTCGCACATTCTTACTCTTAGTGTTCAACGCTGTAAATTAAGTGCATTAAAGAATCATATTATATATTAAGAGTGGTTACATGTTGGTGGAGTCATGTTATAAGTACTCATCTTATGGGAAGTTCGTGCATGTATTTTAAGCAGATAATTGTATGAATTTGGTGTTATAAAATTCTTTAAAGAAACATGCTGCGGCCTGGACCACTTTGGGTTTAAATAACAAGTCCTTGAACGTGATTCTGTTTATTGTTATATATGTGAATGGATGTGCTGATTTTTATTGTCTGTGATCCTTTTGGTGCATTACATGACAGTTATTCTAACTAGCTGTTGTTATAATTCATGATAGAATCGTCAAAGTTACTCTCAGCTTTCTGGTGATGCTAAAGCTCATGCAGTTAAGGAATCTTCTGGGCGGGTAACAGGTAAAGGAAGAGGAAAAGGGGAAGCAAAACTTGCAACAAGGGGTGCTGGTGTTGATGCCAGTCCTAAAATAGGCGCATCCAGTATACAGGAAACTTATATATACTTCTGCACTCGCTTTGTCCGTCTAAATGGGATCTTGTTTACACGCACTAGGTGTATTTTCTTAACCTTTTCTTTCTTGTGTATTTTCACTGTTGATTCATATGTTTCTCTGACCTGTACTTCTTGTTTCTCAATATAGCCTTGAGACTTTTGCTAAAGTTCTTGCTGCTGTAGTCACTGACCTTCGTGAGCTTCTGTCTTCTGGGCAAGATGAAGAGCTCAATTTTGGGACAGATGCTCCCGAAAATGCACTTGGCATTGTCAGAATTGTCTGCATTCTAGTATTTACAGTTTATAATGTGAACAAGGAATCTGAAGGTCAAACTTATGCAGAAATTGTACAGCGTGCTGTTCTGCTTCAGAATGCATTTGCTGCTGCTTTTGAATTGATGGGTTACATAATAGAGAGATGCACACAGCTGCGTGATCCTTCTTCTAGTTATCTTTTACCAGGCATTTTGGTTTTTGTTGAGTGGTTAGCTTGTTATCCAGATCTTGCTGCTGGCAATGATGTGGACGAAAATCAGGCAAATTTGAGATCAGAGTTTTGGAATCGATGTGTATCCTTCTTGAATAAGCTGCTTTCCGTTGGGCCTATGTCTATTGATGATGAAGAGGAGACTTGCTTTAATAACATGAGCAGGTATGAGGAAGGGGAAACTGAAAACCGACATGCTTTGTGGGAGGACTTTGAGCTAAGGGGATTTGTTCCACTTCTTCCTGCACATACCATCTTGGATTTTTCAAGGAAGCATTCTATTGGAAGTGATGGTGACAAGGAAAGAAAAGCTCGAGTCAAAAGGATTTTATCTGCAGGGAAGGCTTTAGCTAATGTTGTTAAGGTTGATAAAAATATGATATATTTTGATTCAAAGGCAAAGAAATTTGTAATTGGTGTTGAGCCTCAAACTGCAGATGATTTTGTTCTACCCACCTACTCAGAGATGCGGAATGCAACAGAGTTAGTGCAAGAGAAACCTGCTGTCAAATCAGAGATGGAAATTGTTCAGTCAAACCAGCACCAGCAAATGGAAGGAGATGAGGATGATGAGGTTATTGTTTTTAAGCCTATAGTGTCTGAGACACGAGCTGATGTGGTTGCTTCATCATGGGCACCCAATGTGGGATTGGAACCTGCTCTAAAAGCATCTGGAGGGGATTTAAAGTTTCATGTTAATTCTACTCCTAACCCTCTAATGAATCTTGGTCATCAAACTTTATCTGTTCCTGGTAGTGGTATGGTGCCTCAACACATGCAACCAGTTCAGCTGCAGACATCTAGGTGGTTAGAGGAGGAAATTTCTCTCGCTAACAATTTTAAAGGTCTTGGGTTATTTGAGAATGGGCATGCTATGAAACCTGGTGTACAAGAAGCTATTGGCTTCTCCAACCATGTTTCACTTCCTATTCCTAACCAACAATCTATAGGTGCTGCTGATACCAGTGGCGTGTTTTATGGTATCTCAAAAGCCTTGGATGTAGTACCATCAAAAGTTGATGCTATTGCATCTTCTGGAGTTCTTACTGATAACTTAGCTGTGAAAGCGTCAGCTTTGCCAGTTGGTTCTAGAAAAGCCCCAGTCAGTCGACCAACTAGGCACCTTGGACCTCCTCCCGGTTTCAGTCACGTTCCTCCTAAACAAGGCCTTGAATCCCCTGTTTCAGATTCGATTAGTGGGAATCCAATGATGGATGATTACAGTTGGTTGGACGGATATCATTTTCGTTCATCAACCAAAGGATTAGGATCCAATGGTCCTCTCAACTACTCTCAGTCAAATTCTCTGCTAGTCAATAATAATGGCTTCAGTCCTAATGTCAGCTTTCCTTTTCCTGGCAAACAAGTTCATTCTCTGCCTCTTCATGCAGAGAAACAAAATGGTTGGCAAGATTATCAAAACTATGATCTTTTAAAATCACATCATGATCAGCAGCTGCAGCCACAGCAGCTCACAGCAGGAAATCAGCAGTTTTCTCCTCTGCCTGAGCAATTTCAAGGACAGTCAATCTGGACAGGTCGTTACTTTGTGTGATGTCAGTATCAGAGTATAGATGGTATGCATCTGTTTGCTTATTGTTTGTTTTGTCATGTTCATTTCTTTGTTGCTAATGTATTTATGTATTTGAGGTTCTTGAAGGCATATTGCGAATGTGCTGCATCCTTTTGCTACTCAATCAAACTCCAACTTTGCTGCTTCGTCATTGAATGTTGTTGGAGTTTCTTTGGCCTTGGCTTGTTGCAGGCACTTGCTACTACAAAAGGTGAGTGCCAAATTCTTCAATTTGTTGATATTTACAACTTCATACAACTTTAGAGGAGGACAAATATTGCAAATCGCACCATCCTACTCTTTCACTCAAATTTGGTCTTATTATTTGTTTCCAAGAATGCTACGGAGGTCTCAAGGGAACCTATACTGCTCGCCCTTGTATTGAATTGTTTAACATTTTTGACTAATCATTACAGATTATGATGAGCTCTTCGGTCCCGGACGAAGGAAGATAAACATGCATCTTTACCGTTCAAAGTTCGTTCAGAGTAAATGCCTTGTCTGGTTGGTTGGGTTGGATAGGTGGTGATAAATAAAAGACTACTCAGTTGTCTTGGAGCTTATATCTTCTGGGATTGGTGGTGTTGCAATGGTTTGTTCACTTTTATAGTGGAAACGTCATATAATGTTGCACCTGTAAAAAATCGTTGTTACCGACATTTGGTTGCAAGTGGTCCATAGTGCTAGCCCTTTTTTCTGCCGCAGTGCTTCAGATTTTATATAGTTGGGAAGGTTGGTAGATAAGAAGTGGGTGTCAAAGTTGGATAATGGTATATTGACATTATGGGGCTCACTTGTTGAGCGCATGTGTTTAGTTGTCGCGTCTTCGTTAAGGTTCTTATTATGTGTTGAGTATGACGAGTGGTATAATGGTTCACTTTCTCTTTTTTCTAAGTCGAATGTTGATTCGAACTTCAAAATAAATTGGTGGATTGTTGAATGCATATCCATCTTGGTCTGTATGAATACTATGGTATATCTATGTATCCTTAATCGGATTTTCCAGTTCTTTTATTTTTACTTGTTCCGTAGTTTGGAGTTCAGTGTTTCTCATGTTCTTGATGTGTTGAAAGGGGGCGTATTGTTTGGATGGAAGTTCAAGATATACTACTTTAAGCGAGTGTTGCCTGTGTTTGTTGGTTTGTCAAAATCAAGTAATTACTTATTTTATGTGAGCCTTTACGCAATGTTCGTTTAACTGCTTCCAAGGAAACAAAGGGCGAAATAGACGAGAAACAAATGCGACTGTTTTATTTTATGTTATGCTGAGGATGTTTTCGGTGAATTTGATATAAATTCCTTTTTATAATTTATTATTTCATAACAAGTCTCCTATCCTACTATTATGAATTTGCTTATTTGTAGCAAAAGCTTACTATGCTTGTTTTACAATAAAATATAAAGTTACAAAGATTTTTGTTATGATTGTGTGTGTAGAGAAGATAGCGGTGGAGTTTGATTATACTTTATTATTTAAGTAAAATGTTACTTTCATCGGATTCATCATTGTTAGATATGATATTTGTCTTCCATTTCCGGTTTTTTATCCTTTTCTTCGTTAAATAGTAATTATTCTCATACATGCTAATGTAAATTATTTTTTTTTTTAAATAAATATAATTATTGTGGACCCACTTAAACTCTGTTCTAAAGTTTAAGGGCTTATCTTAATCTATTGGATCTAAGGCTGGTCCATAGGGTGTCTAAAAATTCCTAAACCAGCTCTAACCCTCTCATTCTATCACTTTTCAGAAAAATAGCTCTTCCACTCTCTCGTAGAACTGTAGCATCAAGCTCTATTAGGGTTTAGTCTATTATTGGTCACGTTAGCTCAAAACTCATTTTCATCTGTTTCGTGCTTTTGGTTAGTGTATGGTGTTTAAAATAATATGAACATGTACTGTGCATTGCTCTAGATGAATCTCTCTGTTGGTCTGCGTGAATAGTGATATGATATTCTCGCCCAAACAAGTGGGTCTCGTCTAAGCGAGAGTATCAGAAACCCTCCCAGGTGCTTGCGTGAGCTGTCGCTCAGGCGACGAGCTCCAGTTTTGAGCGAGAGTCTATCTCGCTCAAGCGAGGAGGTCTTACCTAAGCGAGAAAAGGCGAAAGTGTCAATGTTCCACTATTCGAGCTCTCGCCTAGGCGAAGTGAGCTCGCTTGAGCGAGGTCTTCTATCCTGAGTGAGAACTGGTGTAGTTCGTTTATCTGTTTTTGGTTGATGGTCATATGTTTGATTGAGTTACTCCGCTAAAGTATGAATTGGTGAATATGCATGTGATAAATGGTTTATGGGCTGGAATTGATGAGCTTGGTATGAATATGTATATGAAATATGATTTACGTGGTTGGTTGTATATTGGCATGAGATTGGTATGCATGATAATCCTATGCTTGGTTGGTGAAGCATGAATATGGTATGGTTAGGATATAATTTCAATGATATGGCACCTCCTTATAGAAATCCTCAACCTCCTTATGGTGAGGCACCAGATATCGCAAGGGCGATAGAGGCTATGGTGGTAGCCTGGACTCAACAAAGTAACAATATGATGTAACAACATGAGACGTCGATGCAGCGTCAAGAAGCATCGATAGAGCAGCAATAACTGGTTATGCAGCAAATGGAGGCTGTAAGGGTGGCTGCTGAGGTTGCTCATAGGTAACACATGGAGGCCCTCCGATAATTGGAGGAGAACAGGACCGTTCCCCTTGTATACGACCTTGAACCACAACCTTCACCTCAAGAATGAAGTTTGGAGGACTTTTTGAAGCAACACGCGTGATCCATCCAACTACAAACCTCCCTGCTCATATTAATCACGCGTTCCATCACTAATCACGAACCTACTCGTTCGTGATACTGTCAAGCATATCTTGGTCTAGGTTCGACATTTCAAACATGCAACACGTAACAAAATAACACATTGCCTTTATGCTATCGCTTGGCGTTGCCTTTATTAGGCAAAATTTGCTATAGATCGCCTGACGGGCACCCCTCGTTGCCAAACACCAAGCGTTTTAGACCCATTGCTTGGGTTGTTATCGTTTGGCGGCCACCTGGTGCTACACGCTTCAAAGACTTCCTTGGTTACTCCTATCACCTGACGGTCAATCTACCCCGCCAAGCGCTACACTAGTAGCGTGAAATTGTTGGTTTTACACTTCAAAATAGATGGACCACACCAATCTTTCAAAACACACATCCATAATTAATAACACATATCCCATTACCATAGCATGACTCAAGGTACACTGCCACATGCCATATGCTTCAATTATTTATACATACACATATTCATCTATTTAAACTCATATTCCATTATCATAGCATGACTTAAGGTGCACTGCCACATGCCATATGCTTCAATTATTTATATATACACACATATATTCATCAATTTAAACTTATACCAACACTTGAATGGAACTAAACACAAACCATAGACCACATACCACTCAGGCTAGAAACATATCTTACCTCCAACAGTAGTTGCAACATTCCATATATCCCAATATTACATACTTAACCAATTTTATCATCTCTTTCAATAATGCAATTGACCCTTCCCAAGCCACAAAACTCAATACACAAAGAAATCATGATTTTCAGAAAGATACAAATTCAGCCATGCTACCATCTTCACCATATTGTCTCAAGATTACTAGACCATAAAGAAAGAATCAATGCTAATCGCACCATCAGGTTTTAGTATGAGCATACCATCCTATTCCATGCATTAAACCGTTCACAAATAACCTATGTTCAATTACACCATCAGATAAATAAATCCAAAATACCCCATAGGAAACCCCCTAACTCGCGACCCCCACAACCAATCACAAAACTACTTATTTCTAACTGTTGCCTGACGGCAAGCTACGTGCCTCTAGGTGGTGCATTAGGTCCTAGGAAAAACCTAGATTTTCCTACACCTACGAGAAACCCTAAAAACCCCCCCAAGTTCCATTCTAGTTATCCAAGTGCATAAAAATCACATCAAATCATGTTTATGGCATGCATACACATATAATAAAATCATACAATTTCAAAATCATCATAATTGAACTCTTCACATTAGGTTACAGATTCATCCCCAAGCCCTAACATGAACCCCTCATGTTTGTCCACCCATTCAATCATCAATGTGTCATTAAAAATAGCAATTATTAGCAATTATATAACATTATACATTCAAACGTGAATAGAGACAACTTTACAGGAAACCCAAAAATAGCAATTGCTGCCAGTTGGTTTATATCAAAACCCAGAAAATGGGTTCAACGCATATGCGTTGCCTGACGAGCCTTCAAAGCTGTTAGGCGGTTTCTGGAAAATTTCAAAAACGTGAAACTAGTGGAAAAGTCGAATGAGAAAAGGCACCACAAGCATACATTAGGCCACGACAAACATAACAATTTAAAATAAACACATAGAGCAGCTCCCCTAACTTGAATTTTTCGCTGCAATTGTGCTCCTAAACCATTTGCTTAGTGATTGATCTCCCTTCGCCTCTACCAATTTCACTCCCTCTAACCTCTCAATGCTCTCCTTAAGTCAGTTTTTTGTGATTTCCCAAGTCTACCCTAGCAACCACACAATCCACCCTTTGTTTCCTTGAACACCCCTTTAAAAACCCAATTTTTAGATTCAGAAAAATGATGAAATTAAATAAAACGAAAATGGCTTAATTGCCATTCAAGTGACATTAATCTAGTGGTTTCAACTCATCAATGGCCATAATCTCTACCTTTCTAGCTTCTCTGAAGACGAATAGGATTCTAGGTTCTCCATAATGTAGCAAAATAATAAAACACAAAAATAAAAACTATTTAGCACTAGTTGAGATTCAAACTCACATCCACTCAATTACCAAGCATATGCACATCTATCAAGCTATCACGTGATTCTTGCTATTTCATGCAATAACAAAGATCAATGCACATCACTTGTTCATGCATACTTGCAAAACAATTAATTAATTAAATTATCAAACTAACAACATACACATAACTTGAACTCAAGTCCTTTCAACATAACCAAGTACTCTCAACAACTTAAGCTAGTACTATTTCTTGTCATAACTCTCGCGTTAATTAATTTAGAGATGTCTTTACTCACATTTATATTAAATAAATACTTATTTGTTTATGTGATTTTCCCCGGTTTCATAAAACCTAACTTGCCCAATAAGAGTTGGCTCGCCTAGTGAGAAGGCTTCCCTTCCCTATTTGGCAAAATAAATTTTGGCACTCGCTTAGCGAGCGGTGGGCTCGCCCAACGAGTTTGCATAATGCAGATTAAAAAATTTGCATTTTAAGCAATGCCAAACACTCATCAAATAAATTATCTCATGCTTATCCAACACACCAACATATCTAATTCAATCAATTTAACTTAGTATCAAACAAATATATCAATTTCATAGATTAATCAAACTCTTTGCATTTCAACACTAAGTTCCACACCTATCACAAATTACATATCTTAAACGACATTTCATAAACCAAACCAATTTCACCAATGTTATTCAACAATCAAAATCAATTTACCATAGCACCAACCAAACAAACACAATTCCTATAACCTGAAATTAAAATTAATTTCCCTTACCTTGGTTAAATAGTCTTTGCTCTCAAAGATGTTATTTAGAGCTACATTTAACATAGGAAAACCTAACTTGATAATAAAGACCCCAATAACGATCTAAGCATATCATCAAGATCATGGAATAACAAAAAATTCACCAAGAAAAATCTTGAGCCACATGCATCGCCCTAGAGCTCACATGTAACCCAAGAGCTAAAATTCCTAGAAAAGGAAAAAAATGTGAACTTACTATGTTCGACTCTTTGATCGGATGGTTGCATAAATCTCCTCACTAGGAATGATCCTATGATCTCTAATCATCAATCAGATGAAAATTGAGGTAAGACTTGAAGAGAGAAGGTAAAGAGAAAACCTAAAAGGTTTAGAGAGATGTGATTTTATATAAAACGAAAATCAATTATGAGAATTTTTTATATAACTTAAACCTTTTATTATTAAAATGTTGTAGTGTTCTCTTTTTATAATATCCACCATTACTCTTAAGTCATTTTTTAGGTTCTCACATCAGTTTATAGAAGAAACACAATCTTTAAAAATAGTTTGGAAAAACATATTTAATCTAAAAATAAAAAAAAATATTAAGAAGAAACAAATGCTATCAAATATTTTAAGAATGAAAATTGTATAATAAAAGAAATGTTCTTCAAATAAAAAGAAGCAAATGACAAGAGAACAATGAAAATAATCATTTTAGGTCATTAATAGTAATTTAGATTAGGAATGTATTTGAAGTGGATATGTATATATCTCAACTTCATATATGATTAAAAAATTGAATGTTATCTTTATCTTTATCAATGTCTTGTGTGTAAAGATCTAGAAAATAATATTTTAGAAGTGATTGTGGTTCAAAAATAGTGATGCTCGATTATTATAATATTAAAGGGTTTCGTATAAATAGAACTGTTATAAACAAGTTTCATTATTTTAAAACAGGCCACTTTCTAGAAATCACTTTTCTGTAGTTCTCTAACTTCTCTCTAGAATCTTTTGTTTGTCTATTTGAGGATTGAAGACCGCTAGGGTGATACTCACGGTGAACTCTTCCTTTCTATTCGATAAGTTTATTTAACCATGTAAATTGAACTTTTGCTTATTTTCCTGTGGGTCTTCTATGTTCTGGCTTGCATGTGATTCTCATTTGGTTGCACGAGAGGTTTTAACCCTCTTTATGAATCACCGTTGACTAGTGACCGTAACGGTATGTCCTGATCGTTCTTGTGTTGTTCCTAGGTATTGATAGAGCATCATGTGGAGGTAAAGGTGTTTTAATGTTCTTAGAGTTGTTTGGTCTTTTGAGTCGCTTTGTTAGGTAAGGGCGACTAGTACTATCAGGGTTTGTGAGTTTATCAAATTGATTGTAATTTAGGATTGAATTGAACTATTGCTGTGTATCTTTTAATGTAATTTGGTATGTTATGAATGTTAATTGATGCTTGAATGAGAATGTTTGATTTTGTGTTGATTAGGGGAAATTAGAATATGAGCAATTAAACAATTTGGTACTCCCTTTTATGTGTTAAAACTGTTATGAATCAATGTACTCAAGAAGGAGTACCAATTTGAGGAACTGATCAGGTCCAATTTCACTTAATATCACAAAATGAAGTTGTTGTCATCTGGTGCAGCGTTGAGTTGTATCAAAGGGGCGTTCAACGCCATTGTGCACTACAAATTTAGGAGCATTTTGGCTCTAGGGCGTTGAGTGCCAGACTTGTCGCTTAGCGTTAAATTTCCTGAATGGTTTGGCATTGAGCGGTACCATGATGCTGTTGAGTGCTAGTTTTTTCAAGGAAAATAGTGCCGAGTGCCACCACTAAGCACCATTTTTTTCTATGGGCCTTGTTTTGCTCTTTATGCATTGTTATGGTTCTGTTTGGCTGCGTTTATTCTATTTAGTGGTTTAGTGATTGATAATTGATGTAAGTATGATGTTTTAAGCATGTGAAATGATGGAGATGAAGTGTGTTTATAATGTATGTGTGTATAGAAATATAAGCGGGTACCTATGGGTACCAGTTAGTGCAAAAAATCTTGCGGATATTTTTTTATGAATACCCGACAAGTAATGGAGCGAGTAATAAGGCAAATATTTTTAGACGAGGCACGTAACGAGTATGCATTATTCATTGCCAACTCGACCCGTTGTCATTTTTAGACCCTAATTGACCTTATCTTGATCAGGATAAGACCGACTTGATCTTGATTGGTTGAGGATTAACTTGCACCTAGTCCAACTTGGCTGCACGTGGGTCGACCCCAACTTAGATCAATGTGGTCTTTTCTTGACTCGACTAAATGTAATTTTGCCTCGACTTTGCTTAGCTTGGGCTTAGAGGACTTGACTTGACTTGCCCTGATCATCTCAGCTCGACTTAGGCTTAGACTAACTTGATCTTGATCTGAGCTAATTGAGTTCATGCCAACATGGTTAGACAAAGCCTGGGCCTACTTGGCTCAAGTTAGGCGTAAAACAAATCTACTCGACTTAAACTTCGATCGACTTGGCTTGAACATAGGTTGACTCGACCCAACCTTGCATGAGTTGAACCCTACTAATTAAAATATTTTGTCCAAATAAAAAAGCAAAAACTATGCGTAGAAATCCTCCTCGCGATCCAACTCTGCGCCCAAAATCGCTTGGCGTACCTCTCGTGTCGTTAGGCAGAACTTGGTTCCAGACTGCCTAGCGGTGGCAGTCTCCTCACGTCGCCAGGCAACGAGCCTTCCCCAGTGCCTCTGTTATCCATCGCCAGGCGCCACGTGAATCCAATGGCATCTGCCACTGTTTTAAAGTCTCTATCGCCTGGCGAATCGTCCCGCGTCGCCAGGCACCACACCAGTAGCGCAATGCTACTTAGTTTTGGCATTTAGAACAACAGGTCCTAATGGACCCCAATTACACAACACACAAAATCATAGCACAATTACGATTATCCAGTCATAATCCTATGACTAGATCACAATGCACACATTTAATCATGCCACTAAATCAATTATTATTATGCCTATTGTAACATCCCGTCAGGATATTACGAATTTAAATAATAAAATAAAGAAATATACTAAATACTTGTCATTTAATAAAATATAATTTCCCAAAAACGTGAGAAATTTAAAACTTTATTTCGCGATAATAATAACTGAAATCCAAAACGAGTATTCATCCATTATAGAATTAAAGTATGATAACATAAAAGTTTACAACTGATTTAAAATCATAAAATATAAATCCATGATGAAATATCCCAAGCTATCCCCACTCCGTCGCCAAGCCTCACCAAATCCACCTGTAACAACATCATCTGCTCACGTGTACCGCGCACACGATCACTGCCAAACACAAGCAAATAGGGTGAGCTTAACAGAATAAACATATAAATCTATATACATATATAAAACATTTATATATATATATATATTATACAATCACACCATAAGAATTCCCTTCTTTGATTCCATAGCACATGTCCACAACCATGTTATTTATGTTCTACAACTTCTAGTGAGTACTTCAAAGTGTCTTGCTGCCATACCTATCGGTCACAATCGATAGAGCACGTTCGAGAACCATGCTACAGATCACACATCGTAACGCCAAGTAGAGTTCCCAAATACGAATATAGTTCGTAACGTCCCAAGATTACCAAACTCGTCAGCTAATTACTGAGGAGGGCAATCCATCTGGATCCATCCATATTGTCCATAACCAGCACCCTCACACTGGCAACACTCGCCAACCCGAGCTCAACTCAAGGATTCCTCGTGTTCATCCGTCATCCTGAGCTCAACTCGAGGGATGCCATTCTGAGCTCAACTCGAGGAATGCCACGTGCTTAACTCCTATCCCGAGCTCAACTCAAGGGATACGTTCCGAGCTCAACTCAAGGAACACCAATAAACCAACTTTGGAAGCACCACTAAACTTTGTAGATCACGCACTCCAAAGCAAGCAACCTCAATCACATCATGGTATTGCTTGACGCAACACTCTAGGCACCAGGCGCATTAGGCCTCCAGATTGCTTGGCGGGGGACATGTATTGCTAGGCGCCTCGTGCCTTTGATGCCTCTGTTCGTGAAGGTATTGCCTGGCGGGACGCCCCTTGCTGCCGGGCGCCTTGCATTCCAGTTTTTCTTTGTTGGGTAACTTTCGCCTGGCAGGTCACATTCTGCCACCAGGCGCCACACCAGTACTTGCGCAGTACTGGTTCTGGTTTGGCTTCAGGTGCTGTATTCCATTCCCTTATTCACATCTTTACTCAACCAATCCAGTCCTTATCTCTTGCTCAATAAAATCACCTACAATACACTATCATCTCCTCAATTACTATACACAAAATTTCACATTCACAATCATCTCCCCAAAAATCCTTAGTAACACAAAGCCTTTAGGTATTTCCATACTTTATACCCTTGATACAAGCCAAACGTCAAAGTTATTTCAGAACACTACTGATACCACTCAATTAATCAATGCTTTGTCCTATTCTATAGTTAACAAGCCTAAGTTTATCCATTGAACTCTTACATACACATATTCATGAACTCCTACTACTTATCACACTAATCCACCACCATTCTTTCTCTGCACCATCAAACTAATTTCCCACTGAATTATGCTTCCTGTCACTCTGGTAATTCAATTTCTAATACATCCTAATTAGACTTTAGTAATATTTACACCAAGTTCCCCACATAAACAATTCCCCAACATCCTTCACTCTTAAAATTATACTTTGTATGACCCAGATGAATTATTCCAGCCACCAATGTACACCATAACACCCAGAACCAACACATCACCTCGCAGCCACACAGAGTCATTATCCCTGCATTGGCGCCTGGCAGCAAGCCCCGTGCTGCTAGGCAGTGCATCAGTTTTCTAGGTAATTTTCCAGAATTCCTGCACCTACGAACTCCAACCTTTCCCAATTTTCCCTTCCTTGCAGATCTTCAGTACTTCTCGCGCAACTTACTTGTAATCATAATAGTTCACAGTCTACCCACGTCCATTAACATTTTTCCAAAGCATTTCAATCGCTAATAATCTTGGCGACATCAAAATCCCAATTGTTCAACCTTAAAATCACATTTATCCAATTTTCTTCCAATTAATACCCAATTACAGCGTAATTACGACAATTCTTGATCCCGCCAACCCATACATACATGAATGCCATTTTTCCCTTTCAAAATCATCCAAGAAACTAGAAAATACCAAAATCGAACCAAAATGGTTCGCGTCGCTTGGCGGATATTCATCCCCACCAGGCAATTCATTAGAAAGCCAGAAACTGGGTGTATCAGGTACGTGTCGCCTGGCGGCTAGGGTTGTGCCGCCAGGCGGTTCCTCTTTAGGAACCCAAAATCAACACAAGAATGTTGGGTCGCCTGATGGCCATTCATCACCCGCCAAGCGGTTTTTGGAAAAATCCCAGAAACGTGAATTTCATACAATTTTAAACATTTTATAGGCACTCATTCATCATACAGTTCACGCAATTATACAATACATAATAAAAGTATGGTTTGGTTTGCCTTGCTTAAAACTTGACTAGCCCTTGATTCTTCCTTGCTTCCAAAACGAAAATGAGACTTAATGGAGATGTTAATGGCCATTCAATGTCTCATTACGGGTTGTTTTACAACCACTCTTGGCTGCTCTTTGGCCAGCTCCCCAAGGCTTGAACCCACAACCATGCCAATTCCAAATCAATACTCAACCATTCAACCAATTCATAATTTTACCTAATGACTAATGCAATTCAATGATTATATTATCTGTGAACATGATCAACATATATTTAAAAATAATAATAATTAAATAACACACAATTGGCATACATAGGACTTAAACCTAAGCCAACATATATTTAAAAATAATAATAATTAAATAACACACAATTGGCATACATGGGACTTAAACCTAAGCCCTCTCAACATAACCAAGTACTCTTAACCAATTAAACTAGTACTTTTCCACATCATGCAAGTTAGAATTTAATGTCATAAAGGCTCCCACTACTCATATTAATTAATTAATTATTTATTTAATTAATTAATTTCCACAGGTCTTACACCTATCATACTCTCCTTCATTTTCTACTTGAAACAAGCCACATTCTACTCAACATACTCCAAGTCTTATAATCATACATTTTAGTATTCATGTAAACTCATGTAAACATGCCACATTCCACTTGAGCTAGTACTCTCAACCACTTGAGCTAGTATTTTTCCACATTATGAAAGTTATCATTTAATGCCATAAAGGCTCTCACTACCTACATTTATTAAATAATTATTTATTTAATTATTTAAATTCCTTGAGTCTTACATTGACCCGTGCCACCCCTTTAGTGAAGGGGTGGAAATTTTCCACGTCTAGTGGATATAAGAGGTCAACCCTATCTAGATAGCTATGGTGATGATGGTTCAACTTGTCAACTCGGCACTTTCCTCATCTCTTTCTCTGGTTGTGATGTTCGTGAAAGAGGGTTGTGGGGCTTCATTGAGTCGTGGTCGCGCCTCGAGTGGTGAGATCGACCACGATGCTCCTTGTCTCTGCGTTAGGTTGCTTTGTTGTGCTCTCTCCGAGTCTCGTGCCAAGAAGATTGGCTACGACTTTTAGGAGGCAAAATTTTACTGCGGCCCCGCGATGGGTGCCAAATATTCTTACCAAGAACTTGGGGCGAGCCTTCGGACATGTGGTAAATCTGGATGGCTTGATAGGCCTTGATGAGATGCCTCCAAGAGTTTTAAAATAAGGAAATATCCACCTACAAAAGACTATTCAATGCTTAAGTTAGTAAGAGATTTCAAATCTTTTGTAAGAGACAGAATGAATGTATGAGTGTGTATTCCTTCAAGAATACTATATGTATTTATACGACCTTTTAGACCGCAGACTCATGTGATAAAACAAGTAATATAATATCAAGTAATATAGGTAAAATAATATATTATGATAGCAGTAATGGGCCAGTAAACCTGTTTACACCATATATTATGCAAATCAAGGAATATTACATAATAATCAAGACTACAAAAATTTGGCGTGGTTACTATTTATCAGAGGATGCTAATTTGTGGGAATATCTCGTGATATTTCCACAATAAAACTCTCGTATGGTCCTACTAGATCATATTAATTGGTTGGGTAGGTAATATATATATATATATATATATATATATATATATATATAAATAAAAGATAACGTAATAAATTATGAGTATTTTAATAATTTAAACAGGACAGAATGAGTATTATGACGGGTATGGAAATCGGGACGAAGCAAATTGATATATCTCATCTACATCCTCATACCCAATTAAAAATGTCAAATATTTTTCATACTCATACGTAATCAATACGAAAATTTTCCGTCAAAATAAAAACAAATTCAAAAAATAAATAATTCAAACAACAAATAATTCATCATACCATTAATAATTATAAGCAAAAGAATACAATAAAATCAGTGATGGTCTAAAACGTGACATGTCAATAATAACAAAATTTTAGTTAATGTTCTAAAACCAAAACTATATTTCATTTTTTTTTCTATTTTTATAATAAAAATATTTTTTTTATCTAAGAGGATAATTATTATTCTGAATTTTGAACATTACACATAAAAATAACTTTTTTACAAAATGTAAAGTAATCAGTCATCTTTCATTTTTATAAACCAAACATGGGTGATTACATAATCCAAATAAAAAATAAAAAATTAAACCTTGATTAAATATAAAGGGTCATTCAATTTCTCATTCTTAAAAGGAGCCTTAAATTTTTTTGTTGAGTCTCACTCTCACATACACGTTCCAGCACCATCTTCATCAAGAAAAATCCAAAAATCTCAAATCCCAAAACCTCGTTCTCTCAAACCAAACAATGTGCTTCCCAAGGTTGAACCACTTTCCCCTCTTCCTAACCTTTCTCCTCCTCTTCCACCATGCCACTCCCAACCCCATCAAAACCGTCGTCGTTTTGGTAATGGAGAACCGCTCCTTCGACCACATGCTCGGGTGGATGAAGCGCCTCAACCCCGCCATCAACGGCGTCACCGGCTCCGAGTCCAACCCGCTCTCCGTCACCGACCCCAACTCCAAACGCTTTTTCTTCAAAGACCAGGCCCACTACGTGGACCCGGACCCGGGCCACTCCTTCCAGGCCATCCGCGAACAGATTTTTGGCTCCAACGACACCTCCGCCAACCCTCCGCTCATGAACGGCTTCGTGCAGCAGGCCTTCTCCATGGACAACACCTCGCGCATGTCCCAGAACGTCATGAACGGCTTCCTCCCCGACCTCCTTCCGGTCTACAAAACGCTCGTTTCGGAGTTCGCTGTTTTCGATAGGTTTCTCTTTTTTGTCCTCTTCCTAACCCCTTCTACTGCTGCATGTGAACATCTTTAGTGTGGAATTATGTTACGAAACTCCTTTTTCTATTTCAGTTTCACATTTCACCTTTTTTCTTAATTGAAATTAGTTGGTCCAATGTATTAATTTAAAGTAATAATATTTTCACTATTAAATTTTAATAATTTTGCTTAAGATGTTTTATTTTTATTTTTTAAGTAATTTTGGAATATTAAGAATAAAAAAATAAAAAAATAAAAAATAATTTAAAAGATTTCATTATAAGAAAAAGTAGTGAAAATTTAATAGCAAAAAAAAAGTTATTTTCCATTAATTTATGATTAATATGATTATTATTTGAAAAAAAAAGTAGACAGAAAAGAAACTGGTTTCTTTGCACTAAAAAAGAGAAGAGGCAGCTACTTCACGTGTCGTATTCACCGTGTTTTTTTGTTTTAATTTTAAACCATGATTTCCATTTTCATGATAGGTGGTTCGCCTCCGTGCCGGCCTCCACCCAGCCCAACCGTCTGTTCGTGCACTCGGCAACATCAGGCGGCGCCACCAGCAATGTGGCGGCGAAGCTGGCGGCCGGGTACCCGCAGAAAACGATCTTCGACAGCGTGTACGATGCAGGATTAGACTTCGGGATATACTACCAGAACATCCCCGCCACACTCTTCTACCGGAACCTTCGGAAGCTGAAGTACTTGCTGAAGTTCCACCCTTACGACTTGTCGTTCAAGGGGCACGCCAAAGAGGGGAAGTTGCCGAGCTACACTGTGGTGGAGCAGCGGTACATGGACATGAAGGTGCTTCCCGCCAATGATGATCACCCATCGCACGATGTGTACCAGGGGCAGATGTTTGTGAAGGAGGTGTACGAGACGCTGAGGGCCAGCCCGCAGTGGAACCAGACCCTCTTTCTCATCACGTACGATGAACATGGAGGGTTTTACGACCACGTGCCTACCCCCGCGCGTGGGGTGCCCAGTCCTGATGGGATTGTGGGCCCTGAACCGTTTAACTTCACCTTTAATAGGTTGGGAGTGAGGGTCCCTACCATCGCTATCTCGCCTTGGATTCAGAAGGGTACAGGTATGTCATCCCTGAACTAAATTAAAATATCCCATTTCTTCATCACTATGCATATAATTCATACATATGGTTAAATATTATAACATTTTAGATTTATAACATAAATATTCAATTATTATTTAAGGTTATTTTTAACAATGAAAATTAATCATAAGTTTATTTGAAATAGAGATAATAGAAAATATATTAATGTAAATAGACAATTAAAAGACAAATATAGGCATAAGGAAGGTAGCTTGAGATTATTGCGATAATCTTTTAACTAATTTGAGAATAGTATGTCATGGAAGTGCTATTTTTTAATTGGTTGAAGTTGATTAAATGTAATAAATATACGCTTAAATATCAGATAATTGGAAGTTAAAAACAGATGACTTTTATTTTCTCTCTAATTTGTGTATCACTAATTACCACAACACGGATAAAAATAGGTTGTTTAATCTGCTATTTTCCCCTTTTTTACTAATTATTTAAATTTTTTTGGTTGTTTTCTTGATTTTGGATTGTTAAAGAAATGATGAAAGAATTCTTGTTTTGTTTTAATAATTATGATAAATATGATTGTATTATATAAATCTACGTGTCTATATACAAAAGCAATATTTTATTCTAATATATAAATATTTTAATTGTAATTTCATTTTTAGATTTGCACACAAAAATATGTTTTTTTTTTGGTTTATTCATTTTTGAAAAACTGAATGATATATGTAGTACTTATCAAAATCACATGTACTGTTGAGTTATCTTGACATGTATGGATTCTGCTTTCTATCTGTCTATTCTTATCCTGTGCGCAAAATTGATGCAGTCATTATGTCTAAGATACAATCTTGCATTCCAGTATGAACAGTTTATGGGCTTTTCTCTGTGATAAATGTTTTCAGTTAGACAGCACTATTAATATGAAGATTTATTGCTCAACAAACTTGTAAGAGAAGAATGCTAATATTCTATTCACACTTTCCATGCACCACATGACTTCACATATACTGTCTTCGTGATCTTAATAAAATAACTTGCTTTAAGTTAGGCACGACTCATCAATCACAGGCTCACACTTAAGAAATTGATTTTCACACTATCTTTGAAAAGAGACAATACACATAAAGTGTGATGTGGTGTTCTGAGTGGGACCTTTTACTTTTTTGGTCTCTATCTTCAGTGTCAAAGAGTACAGTGTGAAACCTATTATGGATATTTTCCTAACGATAACAAATCACACACCCCCACAAGCATGAATCTGACATTTGATTTTATGCTAGTTCATTGTGTGTAAGCAATGTAGCTGCCAATGTCTTAAAGCAAAACCAAGGTGCAATAATGGTGGGATATTATTATTGATTGGTTGACTTACTCGTATGATAAGGCTCATAAATGGGTTATCTGAAGTGTTTTCGGTGGATTAATTTATCACTTTTGAAATGTAAGTTGATAGCATAGTATGTGTTGTAGGCGAACATTAAAAAAACAAAAAAACAAAATAAATGCTTCAAGTGGGTTGAAATATGTGTTCTAGTATTGTTGATCAAGTACAAAGATTTATGCTGAAGCGGAAAGCCAAAATGTGCAAGAAATTGATTTTTGGTGCGTTACAGGAAATAAATTATTCTTTAGTTGGTTGGTAACATGTTGCCAGGGAGGAAACTTCAAGGCTCTATCATGAATTCAGGACAATTTAGGATCGGTTAATAAATTTGAGAACAATAATTGCTTAAATTATATTAGGTACATTCTTTATTCAAGTCAATTATATATATATATATATATATATACTTGAAAAAAAGAATTCATATTATTTATAATATATTATATCTATATATAACATATATATAAGGATACTCATTGTCGTATCACATTTTTATTTTCAATTTTATTTTTTAATAATTAACTGTTCTCTTAAATTAAAATAATAATTTTATCATTTTTATCTGTTTTGATTTTTTTAATTTTACTCTTTAGTATTTATTTTGTTAAATTAAAATAATTATTTTATTATTTTTATTTTTAAATGTCTGTTAATTTAAATATTACTGTTTTTTTTAAATAAAAATAAAAATTTTATTATTTTTATTTTTTAAATAAATATTTATTTAAATTTAATTATTTTTAGAATTAAATTAATTATCCAATAAAAAACAAAGACATATGAACGTAGAGATTGTGTTCCACTAGGAGAGTCCTGACGTAACGGAAAAGTTGTCTCAATGACGGGTAGATCTTTGGTTCGAATATAGAAACAAGCTCTTTGTATTTGTAGAATGAGAGTTCATAGAATGTCGCTCTCTTGTATTTTTTTTCTGTATATCAAGGAACCTTCTTGGCGAGGTACATTGTTTTTGTTTATAAATTTTAGAAATGATAATTAATGAAAAAATGAAACATGTGAGTAAACAATTAAAACTTGAATGGAACCAATAAATCTCATTTGTGTACCATGCAAAGCTATGAGATAGCGAATTATTAAAAACTGTCCAAGGTTTTCTGATTTGTTACGGTGATACAGTTGTTCATGGGCCAAATGGATCACCGACTCCTACATCCGAATATGAACACTCATCCATTTCAGCAACAGTGAAGAAGCTCTTCAATTTGCCTTCATTTCTGACCAAAAGAGATGCTTGGGCTGGAACCTTTGAGGGTATTGTTCAGAGAAGAACAGAGCCAAGGACAGATTGCCCAGGTTGGTATCCTTCATCAACTAATTAGATGTAATCACGTTTATGTATCAATAAGCAACAAAATCCCCTTTTCAGATTATTGAACAAATCTAATCACGTATCATTCATATGAATTCAGAAAATTTATTTACGTACATGAGAAAAATGTAATTTAAATAGGAATATAAATGTGCAGTAGCTTTAAAACTGAATCTAATAGCTTTGACATGTATCTTGTTTTTCAACTTCTCTATACATGTGTGTATATACATAAGTAAAATTTATTTCAAATATAATGTTTTGTACCTTTTAATCCAAGCATGCAAGGAGAGAAAAGTGATAGACTTGGTTGATTACATGTACTTCAGTTTCCTGTTACTGTATTACACTTGATTCTTACATTCTATAACCTTTGAATGCTCACACGAAACAGTAAGTAGAAGCAAATGACATTGACCACTGCATTTTTTACACTTTGTTGATTCCTGCTGGTGTTATTTTGGTGCAGAGAAACTTCCAACCCCTGTAAAGATGAGGGAGGGAGGGCCTAATGAAGATGCACAGATGAGTGAATTTCAGCAGGAACTGATCCAACTTGCAGCAGTGCTTAAAGGAGATAATATCCTCACTAGTTTTCCAGGTAAAATAGGGAAAGACATGACTGTTAAACAAGGGAAAGATTACATGGATGATGCAGTTAGAAGGTTCTTTGAAGCAGGTCGTTATGCAAAGAAAATGGGAGTGAATGAAGAACATATAGTTCAGATGAAGCCTTCTTTGACTACGAGATCATCCAAATCTTCAAACAGAAACCCTTAGATGTATAATAAAGCATATAGCATGAAATAGATAAACAAATGAAAGCAATCATTTTAATGCATATAAAAATATGTATACATAGTTGGGAAAGAGCCTGTGTTTTATATATAAAATATTGACAGATTTTATGATATTCATTTATTTCTCATATTCTCTCTCTTATTTTCTGAGGCATTGAAGAGGTCTCCACTGACCAATATCTAAATGATATGAAGTTGGAGAACATAAGTTGAAGAAAGTCTATACCTTTATAATAGAGTTCATGCATGATGTATGATGCACAGATATATACTATCACTCAATTCAAAACTTTGGGTGGTTACTTCCGTTTTCAGTTTTCACTGCACATTTGATACATTGAACTGTAGATATAATATCGTGATAGTAAGTTGTTTCCATTGATTTCCCTCTGAAAAAAGTCTACTGAAAAAAAAAAGGTTAACTGACCAAATATAATTCAATACCCACAATTGACTTGCTACAGAAAGAACACATGTATTTCCAGAGCTAGCACAAAAACATGTTTTTGTATTAATCACAGTTCTTCTTAGGGTGAAACAAGTCTAGCATGAGGGGCCTAAGGATTTGTAGTTTATTTTCTTTTCCTCAGCTTCTATTTAATGAATCCCATTTAGGTATGTTAGCAGTAGCTTCATTGATCATCTTTACAAGCTGAACCTGCAAATGATCATCACAGTATCTATTAGCTACCAAAATCAAGCAACCACAAAATGACCACAGTACAAATAAAGCTTCAAATAAGAGGTTAATGAAAAATATTAGAGTCTCAGCTTAAAACTTTATCAAACACTTAAAAAGTTTGAAACACAGCCAGATTTTTGCATTCAATTGGTTTTCCAAAGCCTACTACATGTTGCATTTATAAAACTTAGCCAAGCTGAAAAAGTATCTATAACACACCAAAACAAAAGGTTAAATCAATTTCAAATTGCCAAGATGCACATTCAACTGAAACTTTGTTTTCTTTGCAGAAAAATTGTAGACTAGGACATACCACAGTTTCAGGAACTCCAGGAGGGGGTAAGGAAAGGTTTTTTGGTGGAGGACCTGAGAGATAAGCTCTCTTGTTAAAACGCCATTCTCCAATTTTCCCATATGTCAATTCCCCCTGAATGGATAAGTAATAGGAGTAAGTAACTTGTGCAACTTACTTTTAGTATAAAATAGAAAAGAAGAAATCCATTCACCTTTAAATTGTAGTCGCATGCATAAGTATAATGGATTATAAACTTGTTCCCAACATCTAAGTCCCATGGTGGCTGCAACATTTCATGATGCATGCCATTAACTTCAGTGCTGCTTCCTTAAGTAAAGATGCAATTGCTCATTCACAAATAAACAAACCTGGAGCATGAAGTTATCATGAAGAACATGCCGTACACCGTGCAATGCCGATGCCACAGCGTATGCATACCTGAATTCAACAAAAGAATTCAACAAAATACTGACATGTGCCAGATCAAAAGTTGATAACTGAAGTTAAGCTGTAGAAAACTTATGCAGTACTACTCACATTTCAAGTACCCATCCAAAAGTTTCATCAGCTTCTTGATCATCTTTCATTTGCAGGGAAACATTCACCCATGTGGGAGTTATTTCCTCCAGCAAGGACTGATGTTAAAAAAAAAAATCAGTGCCTCTATGGAAGCTATCATGCTTTGTAATAACTATAACAGTTAACTATCTGGACATTGTTACAAAAAAGTTAACCCGATTGTACAAGGATACAAAATTCCTTAATAAATGCCCCTCTTTCAAGACTGGCATCTGGCAGCCTGGTAAATTTGGAACTCCCCCTTTTGTAGGATCAGGTTCCTCTACAAGGTTCGAACTCAATATATTGAGTTCGTTGTAAGGTTCTGATACATTATTACGAAAAAGTTAACCTATTCATACAAGGACATGAAATTCCTTAACAAAAATGTAAACTATTGGCTGAGAATTCACCTTCTTAATGATTACAGGAGAATTGCCAATGGGGTCAATATCTGTAATAGGACCATTCGCCTTAGGGTAGAATTTTCTAATTATTTTTTCATGTTTATCTGGTTTTATGTAGAAAAATGGATACCCTGCTGGTTGGTTTCCAATAGCCAAATTAGGCAAAGGTTTTACAAATATGTGATCAGGTTCTGCCATCAAAATATATCTGCATCAATCATGAACAGCCTTGTTGTTAAGTTTTGCTACTGAAGAGCGTAACATCCTACAAAACCAGAACAAAGAAACTTACTCTTCCTCAACATTTGCTTTATCCAGCCACTGAAGAAAAGCCCATGGCCTATTCATGACAACATAGCCCTGACAAAAAATAAACAGACAAGTTTTCTTGAGACATCAATTCAATAGTGAGGACACTAAGAAAATATCACAAATAATGAAATTGGGGATAAACTTTCCAGTGGAGTTAATTGATTCACGTATCTCACCACTTTGTTGGTATTATATTCTGCAGAAGGATTTGAAATGTACAATAGTATTTAAATGCACAGAAACATGAATCAAGCTATACTAGTGAGTAATTCGGCTGAATAAAGTTCTTTTTAAGCTGGCGCTTAAGTGTATCACCTTGGGTGAAAAACTTCAATATCTGCTTACAGATTGATACTTTCTGAAAAACTAGTTAAAATGAAAAAGATGGCAAGATGCTATTTTAGTCTAACATTACTTAAAAGTATATCAGCAACCGGAGAAAAAGAGATTAAAGTTGCAAACTTTTTTATGAAGGACAGAAAACAAAATGTAAGTGGGGACACACATGTCTTCAGACATGAATGTGTAGAGACCAAAACAGAAACTAAAACTTAAAATAAGAACAACTATAGGGATGAAGTGAATACTTGAACTTTGAAGTTAAATAGGTTAAAAAGATATGAATTCTGTCTGATAGAAAGAAAAGAAGCTGAAAATAATGTACCCTATCCAAGCCTGCAGGAAGTGGATCAACCACAAAAGTAGGAATCTCATCCATCAACTGGTCTGGTTTACCTGAATGCACAATTCTGGTGAACTCTCCCATATCAGATCCAGGAATCTCCTTTACCTTCTTATACCAGTAGTACATAATCCGGCATTGCCATTGAGAATAAGCTGCATCAGTAGCAGTGACCACAACATGGAATTTTGAATGGGAATTTTCTGATATCCAGCTTCCACCCTTATGGTGTTTGATCATAAATACCAAATTGTAAATGACAAAGAAAAAGGCAAGAACCATAACAAGGAGCACAAGTAGTGACTTTGCACTTGTCTTGTTTTTTCTCACAATCATCTTCAAATTCTTAACCTATTCTCTTGTTCAAATACCACTCTCTACTAAAGCTCCAAAACTAAACCCAATTCAATTCTGTTAATTGAATCCCATTCACACATACTAAAGCTTACCAAAATATAAGTTCTATTCATAAAAATGTACACAATTGAAATAACTCCTTGCCTCAAGTGTTGTTTGTCACTGGTGATTTGTGCAGAATAAAAAGTCCTAGAAACTGAAAGCCATGTGTAGATAAGAAACTAGAATAAAATTTCACATAAAAAGCCTGATGTTCTACTAAATTCGTTTGAATCAGATAAAAGAGACAGAAGGAAACTTTGGACAAAAGAAACAAGAAAAGTAGCTTGAAGCAAAAAAATATGCAGGAAAAATGAAATAGCAACAGATAGAAAAAGACTGGTACTTTGAACAGTGCCAACATGTGCAAGCAAACCTATTACAGAAAAAGGAAAGTTTTGAACTTTGAAGAGATTGCTATAACTAGCTTTGTGGAATCCAAAGCTGAATACTCTACACTACATGCATGAACTGAGACAAAGTGGATTTGGCAGTGAATGAAGAAGATGGCAGAATAAGTGGGATGTGGAAGGAGTGTGGTCAATGTTGAATATTGAGCATGAATGAAAGTGACACCCAAAAGATGAAAAGATCAAGGGTTGTTGATTAGGACTGTCTGCACTAAAATCTTGGTCAGAAACATTCCATTTTGTCTGCATCAGAATCAAAGCAAATTATTGTGAATATTCAAAAGGAATTTTCCACTTCAGGTGCAAGTGGATGCCCTTGCTGTTCATGGTGTCACTGTGTGCCAACACCAAGCCCTGTAGTTGCTTTTGTTTTGTCTTTTGCCTTAACTTGCACATTTTGGCCAGGTTGTTTCTTGTTAATCATGAAGTTTAAAATAATCTCCTTTACTTTCTACATTAGAAAAGTATTAGCATAATGCTTTTAGCAATAAATAAGAATCATAACCATAAAAACATTATACTTGTACTTTTAAGAATAAATAATATTTGTTGGGGTTATAATGTTTGTCCTAAAATATGTGTTAAAATAATATTTGATTAGTAAAACTAAGTCTGTGAAAACATTAATTTAGTTGTCAGTTTTAAGATTTTGTGTGAATTTTCTACATAAAACAATTCATCTATTTAAAAACTTTTATGGTATATATTCAGTTATAAGATAATTTTTTAATTTGTAATAATTATTTTATAAATTATATTAATGATAAGTTCTGACTGGTTGACTGTAACTAAACTTTTGCTTGAATACATATTTAATGACTCTTTTTTAACATATTTCTTTCAATCCATTATTCATACAAGAACTTTATTGATGATAAATGATGTTTAAATGTATCTATGAGTACAAAACTCAAAATCCACCTTTTTCAGTCCATTATATTACTGATTCAGCTTATTTATTTAGTTAACGAATCTTGATTATTATTTTGCTTTACACTTTATCTATTATTTGATAAAGTTCAAATGAATTCTATACAATAAGTGCGTTTTATTATAAATAATAACAATTTTAATTATCTCGATTAGCATTTACACGTTACCTGATGTGACAATATTCTAATTTTGTATTTATAAAAATTTAACGAAAAAAAAAGCGTCCCTATAAATAATATCAGTTTTTACTCCCGAAAATTATTCTAAATCATTCGAAAAATAAAATAAAAACAATTAACATAAATATATAACATAAAAACTCTAAAACTAGAATAAAATCATAACTATTATCTAATGATAATCAGATAATAATACTATATGAAAATTTTTATAATTTATAGACAATTCTCTCATTTTTATAATTCATAGACAATTCTCTCATGTCATTTGATCTTAAGTACATTCACAGACTCTAAACAACAATTTAACTCAAACATCCTAACACTCTACTAGGAGTATTAGAAAAGTCAAATACAAGCTTAAAATATTTTGATTGGAACATCTAAAACCAAAACCATAAAATTAGATTCCATTATATAGCCATTATTACCCACTTCATTGTTTATGTGGGACTTCAAGATGTATTATTTTCATCAACTCAACAATCTCCTCCACCATGATTAAAATAAACACATCTTCCCTTTTATTCATACTTCACCATAAAGAGTATAGTCACTTGAATTTAACCATTATAATTTCCTTTTGCGTTGCACACTAGCATAAATGTTAATCAATGTTCGTGTATAATCACCACACATTATACATCAATATTATCCAATACCCGTACATAAACACCACACACCCTACATCAATATTAGTCATTGCCCTGTATAATTACCATTAGCAAAGACTCATCCTAGCTCACACAATTTTCCCAACAAGAAGCTATCACATGTCATTATTCCCCACTATCAAATTTGGCAAACCAAGAGCTGCCATGTCATCTCCATCTTCTTCCATCAAATCAACACTCGTAACCAGTACCATCGGAGAAGAGAAGAGATTGCGCCTCCACCGTCAGCATAACTAGAGCCGTAATTCGCAACCATGCACGACGCTAGAAAGCTCAACACCTTAACCAAGATTTGTGCATCTCCTCGTGACATCCAGATCATCGTAAGCACGCCCATATCAACCTTTTTACACCTTACCAAAAAACAAAAATGAAAATGCAAATCCACAAGCGCACCTCACTAACTCATCATAAATATCACAATTTGTTGCCATGTGTCACTATCCTCCACTCTCAAATCTGACCAACCAAGAGCTATCATGTCATCTTCATATTTTTCCACTAGATCAACATTCATAGCCAGAACCACGAGAGAAGAGAAGAGATCGCACCTCCACCATCAACATCACTGAAGCCCTAAATCGTATACCAAGCATGACAATGGAAAGCTCAACACCCTCACTAAGATTTGTGCATCTCCACGTGACATCCAGATCAGCATAACCATACGTAGATCAACCTTCATGCACCTCATCAAAAAATGAAAAAAAAATGTAGATCCACGAGTACGCCTCACTATAGATTATGCTCCACCCATATAGATTGAGCTTCAGCCACTATCAGCCCTTACCATTACTGTGCGCATGTCATTGGAGTAACAACAATCGTGTCAACCATCTACGTCTCACCATGTACCACACATATATCATGTCACCAAAGTAGAACCTCGCTCAACATGCTCTCCATCTCTCTGGAAAATGTAAAACTAGACCGAAAAACGCGAGTCATAATTGGTATTATCATGTTTTTTTCTTTTATTTTTATTTTATTCTTATCTTTTTAAATATTTTTAAATATTTTAAGTATTTGATTTATATTTTTCATATTAGGAGAAAATCCATGAAGATTTGAAGAATATTTCCAAGATTTTGAAGATTAAAGAATATTTTCAAGATTATTATTCAAGTGGAGCACTGAATATTCAAAGATTATCAATAACCTCAATTATCCATCAAGTTGGTTATTCCAATTGCTAGTCAGAATATTTGAAGAATATCACAAAGATATTGAGTTTCAGAAGATTAATCCAGTACTGAATCAAGTACAAAGTTGCAGGCCCATTCCAATTTGAAAATCTATAAATAAAGGGCTTGACAAAGGTAAAAAATAACATCCATTTTGGGAAACCTCCCCTTTGGGAGAGAGAGGGAAAAATAAACACTCTTCGAGAGAAAAAAACTTGATCTATATACAATTGATGGTAGAAGAGCATTCTAAACACTGGAGACATTTAATTTCATCATCATCATCTAGTATTCAGTATGTCTAGGAGTAGCTAACTCCCTTATTCACCGGGGTTGGGTATAATGTATTCTTAATTCTATATGGATTCATCATTCAATATAATTTTTTTTTCCATCATCTTTGTTTTTTATTCTTGTTCTAACTGCACAATCTAGAAATTTTGCACATGCAGGAGTACCTACTGATCCAAAAGATAGTTTAGGAAACCTGATTATGATTTTCAACTACGTATTCTAGATATGGTGCATATGTGGAAGTACCAACTAATCCAAAGATAGTTTAGGAAACCTAAGTAGGATAAAACAACTAACTGATTTCACATTATACACATAGATGTGGTCATTGGTAATTCTTAACATCAACATATAATTCACTAATGTGAACTTAATAATAAAAATGGTTAGATATAGAGCTTTTATTATGCAAGTTTAGGCTTTCCTGCAACAAAATCGAGACTTGTTACAAAAGATGTGAATGTGAGAGAAGGAAGTAGAAATATATTGTTTGTTGTTTTCACTTTGAATGAAATCATGAAACCCAATTTCGATGAAGCGTTTACCATATAATTTCATAAATCAAGTTGGTTTTTCTCTTCCTCGATTTTCTTCAATTTCAGAGTGGCCACATTCTTTTATTGATCTAAGTTACCGATCTTCTCGGCTCGACTCATCAGCTCAACCACCATACCCATCTCTTCTTTCTTCAACTCTTCAAGCTTGCTGGTCAATTGAGCCTTACTAACCATGTGACCTTTATAGAAATGCATGATGACTATGTTGTGCAACATCATCACTTCAGTAGAATCAATGGCCCCTTAGAACCAATTAGCTTCAGCAACTCCGCATCATATGGAGTTCGGGAAACCCCTCCTTGTTGGCAATATAATCCCCTTGCATGCGTAATTACCACAAGGAAGGAACTCCCTGGATGCTTGTTGAAACATGGTCCACCCGAGTAAATGGACCATCCAAATGAATAAGGAACCTGGTTAGCTGAGTCGAGCTTGAAGGACAAGGAGGAAGGGGAATAGGTGTAGGAATCCGACCTTTCTCCCCTATAGAGGCAATTTGCAATGAACCTTCTATTGAAGGAAGAACTTGATTTGTGTTCTGAGGTGGAGGTGTTGTCTTAGTGATAACGGTGGCGCTCTGCAAGCAGGAGCAAAGGTCGTGACTAGAATTGTCGAGGACGAACTAGCCTCAACCTTTGTTTCTTGGGGTGAGGATGAGAGGCCAACTGACATTTTTCCTAAAAGCCTTGTAGTCAAATTTACTCGACATGTATTTTGCATAAAACGAGAAAGAACGGTAAGAAAGTCAGTCACAAGGAGAAAGTCGAAGATGCCAACTTACCATTAAAATAGGCCCCATGGACTTGAAGTATTTCCTTACACTCTAGAAATCTAGGCAATTGGCAAAGAAGTGTGACACCTATCTGCTCCTCAACACTTAGAAGATTGTCCCCAAGAGAGTTAAACTTGAAAGGATGATTCCAAAAAGGGGAAATTTGGATCGTCGATCAAGGTTAAAGAAAAACTTAAAGTTGGCTTCATGAGTGGAGCTTTTAATTTAGAGAAGCGGGTTTTAAATTTTTTGAAAGGTTGAGTATATGTCATGAAAAGGGAATACTGAGCATTTTTTAGAGATATCCAACCAACCTGAGATTCATGCTTTAGCTGATAAAAGTATGCAAAAAGTAGAACAAAATAGACAAGCCCTAAATGTTTGCATAGATCCTAGAAAGCTTTTACAAAACCCCGGTTATTAGGGTGGAGTTGGCTAAGCGTGACATTCAAATAGGTTAGAAGGTCGACCATAAAAGCATTTAGATGAAAGGTTACATAAAAAATATTAAAAAAGTATTCACAAACAAAAATAAAGACACCATTGGGTAGTGAGCTCATCCTAGCAAATCCCAAAAGCGGCAGCAAATCCGTTTACCTCTTCGACAAAGGTAAAGTCAGAGATATAGGTGGCAACTTCATAAAAAATCTAGGTATACTTAGCATCTCCGATAGGAAGAAAACGATCATTGCGTTTGGGTTTTGGAGCAGCTGAAGCTACCTCTTTTCCCTTACCCTTAGACTTGGTTTTGCGCTTCCAAGATTTTTTTTTGGGGGGGGGGGGGGGGTGGGGGGGTTTTTTGTTTCTGGCGCGCGGGGGAACCGGGCCGAGGGCTTCTGTTCTTACCCCTGCTTGTATCCATACCCAACCCAAGAAGGAAGTCTTAAATCCCTTATTAAAGCTCGACAATTTTAGCTAATGAATGAGCATCTATTACATATATTCATTTCAACCACGCTTTATGATGTGGTTATTCATCATTATTGCAACGATGCTCATTCACAACAGCCAGAGTTTTCTTATTCCATATAAGGAACTCAAAAAGGAAAGTATCACACACTAAATTATTTATATCACTTTTGTTTATGCTCAAACAAATCCAAAAGGCTCTTACTTAACATCCGAGACTCTTTTGCATGTAGATTTTACTCATGTCTAAATTGACCTGCTTGTTAAAGACCTCTTTAGGAATTTCCTATCTATGTTACCAGGCCGAAAATCCTAACTTGATACTAATAATAAAACTGCATTATGGCCATCAATTACACTATGATATAAATAATTAAAACATAAAAGAAATTACCAAAACAAATTAAAATTCAAACAAAGGTGCACAAAGATAAATTTGCATTTCATTAAACTAAAGTTTTGACTTTATTGGAGCATTAAACAATTTTGCAATGTTAACTCTTATTGAAGTGAGAAAACCTAGAACATGTAGGAAACTTAACAAACATTTGCTCAAAACCCTGCACATGGTTTCTCAAATACCTTTCTATGGTAGTCACTTTATAAGCTTAGTGGGATCAACTTTGCCTAACCTTTCAATATAAGCAGGTCTTCTATCATTATCCACCCCATGATAACCATGTGGGTAGTACTGCAAGACTTCATTCAACTCACTGAATTCAAAATCCTAAAGATAAAGACAAGAATACCATAATAGTTTATAACATTAACAATGGATTCAAAAAACAAAAATGTAAAGATGATCAAGATCAAACATATCAACCAGCATGAAAACCAAATAATATATTTTTCAATTCAAATGACTCACCTCCATAGGTTTCCTTTAAGTGTGACATGTTCCTTAAATTTAACTTGGTCTACTCCAAACTTTTATTTCAACTCCAATCCCTACCACAGGCCTTGTTGCCTCATTCACCAAACACTCAGATGACACCAAATATATAATATTGAAACCTATAATACAAAAAAATTCATATACAAATTGATAAGGAGAAAACATAACCATTGAGTGATCGATGAATTACAAGCACTGAAAATCTAACTATAACACAATAAATAATCATTATTCCCAATCTAAATTCCACACTATTTATAAAGCACATAAAATACATACCTTTGACCAGTTGTATTGATTGAGATGTAGTATGGGATGAACCCCCTGTAAGACCCGGGATAAATAAATAAATAAATATTTATTTAATAATTGTAAGGGCGGGAATCTCTAAGTTAATTAATGTGGAGAGAGAAAACAACAAATAATACTAGCTCAAGTGGTTAGGAGTACTTGAATATATGAAAGGAATTGGGTTCAAGTCTTGTATATGACATTGTGGTGTTAATAAATTATTTAATTTGTTTTGTGTGGGGATAAGATCTCGTGACTAAATGTATAAGCACATGTGTGCATAAAACATCACAAAACATGAATTGGTTGGTTGATTTTGCTTAGCTTTGTATTATTTGTAAGGGTGTGGGTTTGAACCTTAGTGAACAAAAAATAGTTCTTTTGCGATTATTTTAGCGGTGAGGAGAGACCTTCAAAAACTAGAAAAGATGGAAACTGTCAAGTAAATGATAATTGATGGTCATTTACCTCTTCAATTTAATTTTCGTTTTTTTAAGTAATGTTAGTGAAATACTTAGGTTAAGATCAAAGTAGAGAGGAAACAATAAGATTTTGGTGGGGATTCAATTGTAGGTTGACAGAGGAAGAGTTTTCCAAGCACACACCTGAATTCAAAGAGAGCTAATGCCTGTTTTAGTGTGGAGGCAAAGGTGTGACTCTTTGGAGCAAAAATAACTCTAGAAGAGCTTTGATGTGGGAAATCCAGGTTAGGGGAGCTGCCATTTCTTGTTTTAATGATATTATATGCAATTGCGTTATATATTGATGCATGAAAGCTTTCTCCTTAATCAAATTCTTGTATCGTTTAACTTCTTGATGTTTGTCGTATGTGGTTTTAGAGAGAGTATGTGTGTGCTTGTGGTTTCTGTTGTATTGAATTCTCTTTGTGACTCAATCATTTCTATGACTATCATGATTCTTTTTTTTGGCTTTTGTGACCCAATTATTGTTATGATTATCATGATTCTTCTTTTTGGCTTGACAAGATGTTTAGAGTTTTTCTTCTAAATACGAGAACTTAATATTATTCTTATTATTAATTTTATTTTATTTTACCATTATTATTATTATTATCCTTATTATTATTATTATTATTTACTATTATTATTATTACTATTATTATTATCATAATAATAATAATTATTATTATTATTATTTCTATTATTATTAATATTGTTATTTTTATTTTTATTAGTTTATTATAATTATAATATAATTATAATTATA
>Ga0099822_1000273_pt1 | contig 42778 bp, 17 predicted proteins | sample CowpeawhiteBW_FD_76839 | JGI IMG/M metagenome (GOLD analysis project Ga0099822, IMG submission 76839) | Root nodule microbial communities of legume samples collected from California USA - Cow pea white BW | ecosystem: Host-associated > Plants > Roots > Nodule | place: USA: California | collected... | reverse complement strand
GTTAGTAAACTGATTAGACCAAAGAAATGATTTGAAAAAGTAAAAAAAATATCAAAGTAGAATGATTCCATGAATTCGAAATAACCATGAAATGGGGAACAATTCAAATTTGTTTTAAAAAAAATGCAATAGAAAAATTCATACATAAGGTAATTCATACATCATACTAAGTCATGCATACATGTGTCATCCATCTTTTTGAATAAAATATTTTCCATCTTTTCAATCAAAATCCTCTTCATTCATATGAATTACCAATATACCTTAAGCCCAGTTTTCACACTGGCTCCTAAATCTAGTTTTATCTGGCCTCAGTTTTTTTTTAGCCTCTAAACCTAGTTTTCCTTGCTCTCAAATTAAAATAAAGGAAAAATGAAAAATGAAAAAAAAGGAAATTCCACTCATGCATCCACACATCCATGTATGCATCATCATATAGGTTCAAAAAGAAATCATAACATGTCATGCATCATCAAATCATCCCTCATACTTCACAAAATCATTGAAAATCATTTTCAAAAAAATAATAAAGAAATTTGAAAAAAAAAAGGTAGCAATGACAATTTTTTTGTGTAAGTATCACAAATGTTAAGCATTCACGCGGTGTTTATCGACACTTAAAAAGCAAAATCCAGGTTCTCCTTTTATACATCAAGGCCCTCTACGAGGCAATGGTCATCGATCTCCTTACATCAAGACCTTTTGCGAGATAATGGTCATTGATTTCTTATGTCACATCGAGGCCCTCTATGAGGCAATGATCATCGATCTCCTTACATCAAGGCCCTCTGTGAGGCAGTGGTCATCTATCTCCTTACATCAAGACCCTCTGTGAGGCAATGGTCATTGATTTCTTATGTCACATCGAGGCCCTATGTGAGGCAATGGTCATCGATCTCTTTACATCAAGAAACTCTACAAGGCAATGGTCATTGATTTCTTATGTCACATCGAGGCCCTCTGCAAGGAAATCGTCATCGATCTCCTTACATCAAGACCCTTTGCGAGGCAATGGTCATTGATTTCTTATGTCATATCGGGGCCGATGCAATGGTCATCGATCTCTTTACATCAAGACCCTCTACGAAGCAATGGTCATTGATTTCTTTTGTCAGATCGTGACCCTCTTCATGGTAACGGTCACCGAATCTTTTGAATAGACCCTCTTCACGGGAGTGGGCTAATTTGGTTTTTTTCAAAAAAGTAAAAAAAAAAAGAAAAAGAATATGGTTTTTCGGATCGGGACCATCTACATGGTAATAGTCGCTAAATCTTAAGATATAGATTATTTCCTCGGGATTGGCCTATTTTTTTTTAAAGTAAAAAAATGTTGTGTCGAATTAGGACCCTCTACTTGGTAATGGTCACCTAGTTCTTTTCTTTCAGATACATACCATCTCCATTGGAATGATCAAGTCTGTCTTCAAATTTGTTTTCTTTTGAAACCCGGTCGAAATTAGTGTTTTTATCTTTACTTATCTTTTATTACGATAATATGAAAAAGTCAATTTTTCATATTATCTAGTAAAATCTAAGTAAAGAGGGGCAACTGTCAACATCCTATTTCGTCCGGGTGAATAAATTTATTTTCAAAAAAAATAAAAAATAAAAGTTTTTAGTTAATGGAAAATTAAAAAAATGTGAAACAAAATTTTCTTCAATTTTAGAAAAAAAAGTAAAAAAAGAGAGATGAAAAAAAGAAAAAAAGAAGGAAGTGTCCAATTTGTTATTAATTATCACACTCCTTTTCATGAGCCCAACAACTCAAATATTTTATACCCTTGGTTTCTGTATTAGAAATTAGTGATATGATTGTAATAATTAGAAGCAATATCTATTCAAATGGTAAAAGTCAATATTACTAATTGGGATTGATTTTGTTCTCTGATTTGTTGATGGTTAGAATCAATATTATTGATCTTAATTGATTTTGTGCTCTGATTTGCTGCGATTTGATTCCCATAATGTGTTGCTATCATGATCAACTCCTTCCTTATATTGTTCATTACAATTAAGATTGAGATTGCATTGATATTGCAAGGTGTGAGTATAAATACGCACTTTGTCATCAACACTCCCACATGCACACCTCCTTTTTATCTCTCTTTAAAAAAAAAACATATTGAATGAGATAGAAAAAAAGAAGAAGAAAACATTCTCTACGCACTTTCTTTTTCTCATTACCACCCACAAAGACACCTCTCATCTTTATCTCTATTGGAAAAACAAACACAAAAATATTACGAAAGGAAGCAAAAGAAAAAAAAAAGATAAAAGGTGAGGAGATATTGAAAATTTTTTAAGGTATGTCACTCTCAATTCTTTCATCTTTTGATTTAGTTTTTTTTTTTCAATTTTCATTCTTTTTTTTTAATCATAAATTTTTTTTCCGCTTTCTTTATTGTTTGCTCGACCGCTCGCGTCGAATGACATCCAATTTAGACTTTTGTTTTTTTCTAAAAATATATACAGATGATCTAAAAAAATAATTTTCTTTGTTTACTCTTTTATATCTATTTGGTTGCTCACGTCACAATGACATCCACAACTACATTAAAATAACTTTAAAAAAATATTAAAAATTTATAAATGATTAAAAAATAAAAAATAAAAGATTATAAAAAAAGAATTTATTTCAAGTGTGTATCTCGCTGCTCGCGTTGCGTGACACCAATTTTAAAATAATACTAAAATTTAAATAAAAAGGTTCAAAATTATAAAACAAATGAAATCATTTTTTAAATAATTTTTCAAATATTTTTTCATAAAGAACTACATAACCCTAATTCTCCATTCACATGGAGATACCTAGGAGCGAGGATTAATCCTCGTCGGGCCCAAAAAACAAAAAACATATTTTTGTTTCTTTTGTAAATTCATCTATTATTATTTTTGGTGAAAATAAATATTTTGAAAAATCACAAAACTTTTGCACATTTAATTAAATGTACCATCTTAGGACGGGCGTTGTGGGGTGCTAATACCTTCCCTACGCGTAACCGACTCTCGGACCCAAAATCTGATTTTTCGCATACCTTGTCTTATTTTTTTTTTTTTTAATTTTCCAGAATAAACTATGGTGGCGACTCCAAACTCTGTTCTTACAAATTTTTATTTTTGGTTCGTCGTCCCGTTGCGATTTCTGTTGCGACAATTGTTTTACAACAAATTCAATCATTTCACTTTGAAATATTTAAGTTTGTAATCCCACGATAAGATTGCACTTTGCAGCTGATGTATCATAAATGAAGAATCATTTAATCATTCTATGGTACAAGTTAAAGGTCAATTTTCTCTATATTTTGTTGTTACAAGTTGGTATTTTCAAATAGTTTATTATCCTGAGCAGGAAGTAAGTTATGTTAATGTATTTGGTGGCAGAGGTGATTAAGTTAATGAGAGGTTTGTTTTCAAAGATATTTGGAGTCCCACATCACTGAAAAAGTAGTGAGAAGTTTGGAGCTTGTGGTACAAAAGAAAAGTGTGAATGGTTATGCAACATACTTACCTGGACAGGATCAATGGGTGATCAAGAAAGCCCATGGTCTAGGACAGTCACTTCCATTGCACTTGGGAAGGGTGTTGCTCTAAGGTTTGCTCAAATGGCAGAGCCTACGTCATAATTTGTGGCAAAGGGGGTCTGCGACCTAGGTTTATTATAGTTTATCTATGATCTTAAGTGTTGTGTTGTTTGTGTAGTTCACGTTTTCCCACGGTCTTTTAGTTCTTCTCTGTTTTAGCATAAATCTCTGTTTGTGTTGGTTCAATCTGTGTATATTGTTTTTGGTTGCTTATATGCTTTTCTAAGTGGGATTCTTATATTTCTGTAGTTGCCAATTATGTCATTTGATAGTACTATCCGATTTAACTATTCATATTAAAGGTTAAAGGTTAATTTATTCTAGTATTCACATTGAGTTATTATTTTTTATTTTTTTATTGTTTTTATATTTTATTAGGTAAATTTTGTTCAATTATTAAAATCCAAAAACATTAAACCTTACAATCATACTGGATATGAGTAAGTTCAAAATTTTTTTAAAAAAAAAAAATATGACAGACAAGTATTATATATATATATATATATATATATATATATTAACTCATGTATAAATATGTGGCATAAAAAAATTCTTATCTTTTTAGTTATTTCTTGAAACACAAAGGTGGATGTGAAAGACATGTTAAATTTGTCATTATATCATAATTGTATTATTTATGATTTATTTATATAATCCTACAATTATGGTATATTAGAGGTGCAAATGTAGGAGATAACTATTTAAAATTGGATTTTTTCTAATAATGTAATAGAAAAGAAAAAAGTGAATTATGGAGTTGGTCTAATAATTAATAAATATTTTTTAGAATTTTAAAAATTTAAAAACACATTCCAAATAATTTTTGGCAGTTTTTAATTATGAAAATATCATATATTTTGTGGCGGTTTTTAACGGTAAAAATATGACATTTTATGTGTAGGTTTTTAACCGTACAAATATGATATATTTTTTTGTGGTTTTTTACCGTCAAAATATGATATATTTTTTTTTCAATTTTTAACCTTTAAAATTTGATATATTTTGTGGCAGTTTTTAACCGTTAAAATATAATAAAATATATTCAAATTAGACTATATTTTGTAACGATTTTTAACCATTGTTATTTTTTTTCTTTTTTGACAACAATACCCGTATAGTTAGAATATTTTTGTCACAAACTATTTTTGACTTTTGTAACTGTGATGAAAGTATCAAGCATAGTCGCTCACACTATGTTATACTCTAAATGGTGTCAATTATAAAAAAGATATTGAAATCTGAAAAAATAGAAAAGACTTCAAATTTGAAAAATATCAACAACTTTCTTATTGTTAATGCGATTATGTTGGAGCAAGGTCAATCATTGTTGGATCCACATAAATATTTTTTTAATAAAACATATAAAAATTGTGTGTTGATTTTTGGAGAAAAAAATATTTTAACAACTAAAGTGATTTTGCAAGTTTAATTAAAAGGGACCATCTTAGAACAAACCTAAATCTAATTTTGCATACCACTTACTATGTAGTTTTTTTGGTAGTTTTTCTTAAATTATGGTGACAACTCCATTCCTTTTTTAAAAGATGTCTTTCTCAATGTGTTGTCGTGAACATGGTGACAACATATGGGAATTGTGTTTGACTAAACACAACTTCACTTTGAGGAGTCATAAGTCTTGCCATGCAAGTAGGACTTAGTCATGTACATAATTTTTTCAACACTTGATAATATCTCATTTAAATTGCACCATTGTGACAAACTTGATCCATTTAATATCACATGATCTAATTTATTCATAATCTCTTCATTTTCTTCTTAATAAAGTAAGTGCAAATTATTTTATTATGTTTAAAAGTAAATAAAATATAAAATTTACCTAAAGTCATGATTATGAATTACATCTACCAATAATACAAAATGTAAAAAAAAATGTAAATAAAAAATAAAAATCTACTTAATTTTATCTTGTCTCTTAGTTTTGTATTGGAAAAAAAAAGCTAGTAGCTTCATTAATGGATGCATTACTTCTAAATAAAAGGGTAAGTAACATATGATTATCATAAGGACTGGAAATTATATTTGAGGTTCAATGGTGGCAATTTACCATCATTAAATACAAAAAAAAAAATCATTAGTCCATAATCTTTTTAGCCTTCTATGGGGCAACAAACAACACCTTTATTATATACCTTATTATTAATTAGTTTGTACACCTCACTGAAGTTCCATGAGTAGGAAACGATCTTCAAAACAATTCCATTTTTTCTAACATGATTTTCAAAATGCGCAAAACTAACATCTGTCTAAAATAAATGGTAAAATTACTCTTTTAGTCCTTGTATTTGTTAATTAGTGTCAAATTGGTCCTCCAATTTTTCGTTGTCTCAATTTTTTAGTCCTTGTTTTTGTAAAAATGATTCAATTTGGTCGTGGACGTTAATTTTGACCAAATGGTGTTAAAGTCAACATCACATGTCAATTTCTGGTTCTCTTTATTTTTTTGAATTTTTTGAATTTATTTTAGTGTTTACACGTATCACTTCACAGTTGTGTCACATGTAAAAATGATTCAATTTGGTCTATATATTTGTTTTTAGTTTCAATTTAGTTCTAATTTTTTTAAAAAATGAAGCAATATTGTCCCTCCTTAAATTGACACTCAATTTACTTTTGTATAAATCTTATGACGATATTCTTACTAAAATTGACATTTTTATTAAATATTTGTACAAATATTTTTAAACAAGCTTTGTTTTTTTAGTTTTATTATTAAACAAAGTTAAACCCCAAACTTAATTTCAACAATTAACAATTTTGTCATCATATATAAAAGCATCAAGTGTACCATATTATACAAACTTAGTGAAGATTAAAAATTAAATAACTTGTCACAGATAAGTTTAGGAACTAAATTTAAAGTTCAAAACAAAACTAAAGTTTAATGATTTGTATAGAATTTAAAGTTAATTTAAAATATTTCTAGAAATATTTAATAAAAACATTAATTTTAGTAAGAATATCACTATAAGATTTATAAAAAAGTAAATTGAGTGTCAATTTAAGGAGTGACAATATTGCTTCATTTAAAAAAAACGGGACTAAATTGAAACTAAAAACAAATATAGGGACCAAATTGAATCCTTTTGACACGTGCCTTAAGGTATAATGCCTTAAGGTCTTCCAAAATGGTAGAGCCTACATCATAATTTGTGGTAGTGGAGTTTGCGTTCGTGCAACTCCTTCATTGTAGCTCAACATTTTCTACAAAAGCTAAAGCAAGTGACATTACTATGCACTTTAATTTACATTGTTTATTATCTATTTCAAAAGAACTTTGGCCACAATGAATAGAGAAAATAAAAGATGGTGTGTGAATTTCAAATAAATGTTCAATCTTCTAATCTATTAAAGTAAAATAAAAGTATGCATTGGAATAAATGTATAATTAATTTACTACTAAATCATTGCCTTTTAATAACATTTGATTCATTTATTACTGATTTTATATATAGATTTTTGTTGACCTTTCAGTTTCGAGTTTATTGTATGTAAGTAATCAATATAGACAACATCATTAAAATTTAGGTTCAAGTTGAATAAATGTACACTTAACTTTTAAGTTAGTTACTGAAATAGTCATATGAATTTATTTAACGGTATATACAAGAGCAAAAAGAACATTAATATATTTTTGGGATATATTCATTATTTTTAAATATCTAACTAATGATATCACTTTTAATTTTTTTATCACATTATATTATCTACAATAGATATATTCTTCTCTTATTCTTTATTTAGCATTTTGGTCTTTTGTCTATATGTTATACTCGGTACATCACTGAAAGAGTAGGGAGAAGTGTGGAGCTTGTCGTACAAAAGAAAAGTGTGGATGATTATGCATCATACTTACCTAAACGGGATCAATGGGTGATCAAGAAGGCCCATTGTTTAGGTTAGTGACATTCATTGCACTTGGGAAGTGTGCTACTCTAAGGTCTGCCCAAGTGGTGGAGCCTACATCATAATTTGTGGCAAATGAGGCCTACGTTCGCATGGCCCTAACATTCCATTCATAAGTTTTGTTTTGTTTGTGAAATTTAGGTTTATTCAGATTTATCTATGATCTTAAGTGTTGTGTTGTTTGTGTAGTTCAGGTTTTCCCACGGTCTTTATGTTCTTCTTTGTTTTAGCATAAATCTTTGTTTGTGTTGGTTCAGTCTGTGTATATTGTTTTTTATTTTATTTTTGGTTGGTTATATGCTCTTCTAATTGGGATTCTTATGTTTCTATAGTTGCCAATTATGTCATTTGGTAGTACTATCCAATCTAACTATTTATATTTAAGGTTGAATGTTAATTTATTGTAGTATTCACATTGAGTTTTTATTTTTTTTTACTTTTTTACAGTTTTTATATTTTATTAGATAAATTTTGTTCATTTATTAAAATACAAAAACATTAAAACTTACAATAATATTGGATATGAGGATGTGCAAAATCTTTCTAGAATGAAAAAAAAATCTATGCCAGACAAGTATTTAGGGAGAAGGGTCTTGAATCTTGGAACGAAAAAGTTAAAGCTAGTATAGTTTATGTTTCCTTTTGGTAAACCTTTGAGGCTTTCGCACTGCCATAGTGTAATCTAAAGTTTATTAGAATTTTTATTTCTAATCATTTACTGATCTCTATTTTATTTTCAAATGCACAAACAACTTTTCAAAGGTAAAATTTCCTTGGATCACAACACGTTAATTATATTACTTTTGACTCTCTCATTCTATACACCCAAATCATAATGTTAAGGACAAGTGTGAAGAAAACATTGAAACATAAAACCTTTTCTACATTATAGTTATTACAGTTTGTAGGTTCAACACATGAAATGCACAATGGCTGAGCAACGAATGATAACTGATGTTGCGTCTTCCTCTAACTCGTCTAAAAGACAAAGATATGACGTTTTCTAAGATTTCAAGGTGAAGACACTCATAGGAACTTCTCTAGCCATCTTTATGAAGCTTTAATGCAAAAGAAAATTGTGTTGGATGACGCGGATACCTCAGAAGAACTAGAAAAAGTGATAACAAACTATGATTTATTAGGAGCAGGAAGTAGAGTCATTGTTCCAACTACAAATAAACAAGTACTTAGCCGAATTGATGAAGTATATAAGGTTGAGGATTTAAGATCTCATCTCCGTAAGACCCGAGAAAATTAAATAATTATTTAATATAAATGAGGGTAATGAAATATTTATGAAATTTAATGTGGGGAATTATGATAGGGAACAATACCAGCTCAAATGGTTGAAAGTACTTGGCTATTAGGAGAGGACTTGGGTTTGAGTCCTGTGGATGTCATTTGTGTGTTAATTTGATTGTTTCATTGTTTTAAATAGGCTTGACCATGGTGCGTAATAATATAATCCTAGTTGTATAAGAATTATCATTAAACATGAATTGATTGGTTGGTTGCCCATTTGCTTGGCAAGTGGGTGATTGTGTGTTTGAACCTTGACTTATGTGAAATAGGTTTCTTTTTGCCAAAACTCTTTTTGGTCATGAAGGGGAATGTTCAAAAACCCTAGCTGTCATAGGGAGCTGGAAAGGCTGAGAAGACCTCGTGTTAATGGCATTTGATGGCCATTGCCATTAACGCCTCATAATAATAATTTTCGGTTTTATTATTAATTAAAGTAAATTAGGGTGAAAAATGGGAGGGGAGGATAGGCCTTCACAACTAAAGGACTGAATTTGGCATTGAGAAAAGAGAGTTTGGGACACAAGTAGAGAAAGTATTAAGGGCTGGAATCAGTTTTGGAGAGGAAATAAGGGCTAAGGAAAAAATGGGCTAAGTGGAATTTTAGGCGTCACCAAGAAAGCAACGAATCTAAGTTAGGGGAGCTGAGTTTTTCATGCTTTAATCTATCGTTAATTTATTGGATGTTGTATGTATTGTTTGTGAATTTTTGGTCCTTGCCATTTTTTGAATTCTTTTTGTGTTTCTGGAAATTTTCAAAAATTGCCTCGCTGCCTTGAAGGTCTGTCAGGCGAGCCATGTGTATTACTGTCAATTTCTGGATTTCTGCCAGAATTCGCCTGGCAGCATGAACTAGCGGTCAGGCAACACAACTAGAGTAACCCAGTTTTTTAGGTTTTTGCATGAATCGCCTGATAGCGATGAATACCCGCCAAGCAACGCGAGCAAGATTTGCTCGTTTTTGGTGTTTTATGGCTTTTGGGTTATTCAAATTGGGGGAAAAGGGTTCTTAGCAACTGGATACATTGCGAACTGTCAAGAATTATTGAATTGTGTTGTGGTTCGAGGTATAGGTTGAATCATTGTGTGTATTATAAGTGCATTTTAGGGTTGTGGGAAAATAGGGAATTTTGATGTTCGGGGATTAATTACAGCATGAATTGCACTGAAAAGCTGGTGGATATAATGTGGGTTGAGTATTTGTACAATTGTAGGCATGATTAGCTGCTGGGTTATGAAACTTGACATGGGGAATTGAGGGTTGTCATAGGTGTAGAGAAATTTTGGGTTTTACCCAGAATTGTATGCACCACTTGGCGAACCTTGCTTGCCATCAGGCACCAGCGTAGGGAAAAGTGGCACTACGTGGTTAAGAGGTGCAGATGCAAGTTTGGGATCCTATTTGGGTACTATGTGCAACATTGACTGCAGAATGAGACTTAGGTTAGGGTGTGTCTTTTAGAGTTGCCTACGTTCAATGTATGATGGAATTACATGGCTAAGTGTTGAGGTTTGATGATGGGATTCCAGGAGTGTTGTAGGAAGGGTGATTGTAGTTGTTCAGTGAGGAAGACTTGATTGTGGTTGAGATATGTATTATTGGTTACTGGAATTGGAGTTCCTACATTTAGGTTTAAATTATGATTGGGTTTGAAGGTGGATATGGTTTCAAATGGGAATGGTATGAGTGCATTATAAATGCATAGGCATAAAAGCAATATGGATCACGTTTAAGTGTAGGATTTCAGACGATACCTAGAAATCCAAAGATTTCTAGAGCGTGTGGCGCATGGCGGTGAAAGGCTTCTGCCAAGTGATCTTCAACCAAACTTTGCCTAGCGGTGCTTAGGTAGGGGACAAGGGGTTGTTCCAATTGATTGGTGCGTGTTCTACAATGCTTTGGATGATACCTTAAGTGCAGAGCTTGTTGAGGCATTCCTTGAGTTGTGGCTCGAAAAAGATGATAAACACGTGGCGATCCCGAGTTGTGGCTTAGTGATATTGGAAAACCGGCATGAATATGCGAGTTGTGGCTCGTATGGATGGGCTCCACTTGATTAGGCAAATCATGGGTTGTGGCCAGTGAGGTTTTGAATCTTGTGTTGAGAATACGAATTGTGTTTCGTATTGGGAACTCCACCTGGCATTACGGATGGTGGTCCGTAACAGGATAGTCCCGCAATGTATCTATTCGAGTTGTAACTTGTAGAGGTGGAACCACGAGTTGTGACTTGTGGTACCAAGGATTATCTTAAGGTCATCATCTGAGGATGAAACTGGTAAGAGGATGAAACTTTCAAGGCTCAAAATTATTAGTGTTATAGTGGTAAGAGGATGAAACTTTTTATGGTTGGAAAGTGATCATGGTAGTAGTTTCTTCTTTCAAGAATTCTAGTGTTATCATGATAGATGAAAGTGTTAATTCAGCATAAGTAAATATTTGAGTTTTAAAGTAATCCTAAGAAGAAAATAAATGTATCAGATTGTGCAATCTAGAACGGGCACTAGTTGAAAATAGACATATTAGAACAATACATTAAATTGGTTGTAACAAAATTGATATAATAAAAAACATGATGAAAATTTTGTAAATACTGGAAAAAATTTTAGTTCGGTTGTTGTGCGAACTGATCTGATAAGTACTTATTAGTTTGGTTATATAGAGAACCGATATAATATGTACATATTAGATTAGTTAAATTGACAACCGATCTAATAGGGGTTCTTTTATTCAACCTACGAAACCTTTTTCACTTTTCGTGAACGCTTTCTTTCTCTCTTGCATTGTCTCCCTACTTCTCTCTCGTGTCGTCACCCTACACTAGAAAAGCTTCTCTCAACACCACTCACCACAATCGTCATTTGTTGTAGGCTCAAAGCAGTCCGTCGTCGTCGCCCCTAACACTGTAATGTAAGGATTGGAATAATAAAACAAAGTACTTCTACAAATTAGGATTCATTCATATACAAACTGAAATAACTCTTAGTAAACTATAATATTTAAAACCCAAGCTTTTCAAACATTACTTATCCATTGTTTCAAAACTTTTCAAACATGTAAAGTTGACTCGTCCCGTCCTGCTTTGAGCTTGTGTGGGGTGTAAGTTATGTGAACCAGATGTTAGTGGGCCAAAAGGCTCAAAATGTTGATTGGTCCTATGTTTTTACTAATGAGCTTGCAGGCCGCAGTGGCGAAACTTGGAAAAAAAATTTGGGGTTCCAAATTACATTATTTCAAATTCATTATATGTAACTCTGAGAAATTTAGATAGTTGTTTTTCGTAGTCTTTAATTTTTGGATTCTCATAAAATTTTTCAAGTTTAATTGATGTACATGCATCACAAGTCTTCTTGAAAAAAAAATTCAATGATTTTACTTTTTATCATAATTTTTCTTATATAAATTTACCTCCTCTCACCTATTTAGAAAAATATGAATTTGTCACCACCTAGCGGTATATAGTAGACAAATTTATCACATGAAATAGGAAAACATATGCTTCAAAAAAAAGATACAAAATAAACCAATTCACAAGAATAAATTAATTGATCTAAAATGTTCTTTAACTCATCAATTTTACTATGATGCAATTTTATTTTGAAAAGGAAGTGATATTGAAAGTAAAAATTTAGATAAAAAGGAGGAGATGAAAAAGAGATGAAAATACAAAATAAAGAAATGAAAAAAAAGGAGAAAGCATGTATGAGATTTTAAGAAAAAAACTTAAAAAATTAATATAAATAATATAATAATAAAAAAATAAATAATTTAAATATATATAAAAAATTAAATGAAAACAAAAGGGGAGTCATGGCTCCCTTGTGTCATTGAAAAAGTCCGCCACTGTCAGGCCAGACTGTCCGACCCGCCCTGCATTGGCACCTCTAATATCAATAATATCCCAATAAAATTATTCCACTATGATAAATTTTCCTACAGAAGAAATCTTAAAACATGTTTAATGTTGTTTGTTTATTTTCTAGTACAAAATATTTAATTCAAAATTTAAGAGATTAAATCAATATTCACATTTAAAACAAATCATATATTCTACAACAAAGAAATTATTCTAATTTTCAACATGAGTGATCTTTTGTTAGAGGGAGAAAGGAAAGAAGGAAAGATTAGACCGGAGGGAAGAGAGAACGAGAAGGAAAAGGGAGAAACGGAGGAAGGTTGGGTTGAGAGGGAGAATCGATGTTTAAGGTGTTATTATATTTTATTGCAAAATCAATCAATTGCTGATGATGAAAACTCTAAAAGTAGTTAATTATTTCATTTACAACAATTCCTCATTAATTTATATTAATATACCTATATCATAATCAAGTTTAAACAAAAAATATAAAATAAATTGTTTACAGCTGCTTAAGATGAAATCGCCATAAACCCATAATTCACATTTTTTTTAATAAGAAAACTCTCAAAGAGTAGCTATTAAGTAACCAATTTCGGATGTTATGACATGGCATACAATATTGGTAGTCAAATGAGAAGGAGTGGGAAAAGAGAGCATTTGGCAGTGGCTATATATATATCAACTACTTAAAGCCATCTATATCCCATGGCTGAAGGTATTATATAACTGGTGTAAGAAAAATTTATGAAATTTACATTGTAGCTACGTTAAACAAGAGCCAACAAGCTACTACGAATTTACATTTCTCACCCTCAACCCCCTGATAAGCTACATATACGGAAAAAAATGGAAAGTGTAATCAAATTAGAAAAGAAAAAAATTAAAGACGTGGAATTTCAAAACCACAATCAAATCCCTATCCTAATGATGCTTTATATTGGATCGCAGCCAGATGTATGTAATTAATGGCGTATTCTTGCTTTATCATGAATGAGGCAGGTCCTCACTCCCAACACCTATTGTCGATTTGTCAATCGTGCGCACGTTGTACTGCTCATATACTCTTCCACGATTCTCCGCCCACCATTGTTCTGCTTGTTTCTCACTAAACCGTTTCCGACTGCATTTACCATTGCAAGGTTAAACCCAGGTTATATATGATATGGCTAACATTTGAAATGCAAGAGTTATCTGAATAGTTAGGAAACTGTCTGTCAAAGCTTACACCCTATAACATGAGATGACAATTAATTACGCACATTCATGTAGTAGTTCTATTTCTACAGTGGTGAGACCCACATGAATTCCAACTACAAATAGAGAATGTGATGGAAAAGAGGCATTGAAAGTGCATTCCTAGCATTCCCCTACTCAACATTACCAAATTTGGAGGTAAAGTGTTTTGTATGTAGACCAAAAAATAAATGCAAATATTATAGAACATTCTATACCTGAAGCGAACTCTTTTAAGATCTATTACACCTCCTGGTAGGGAGGTGAGAGTAATATATACACCAGGTTCATCTTGCTTAACCCATTCAGTCTCATTATCCTTTGTTTTGCTCCCATTTCTACTACTTGCATCTAATTGACCATGTTTGTTGTGACCTGTGCTAGTAGCATCTGACTGACTGTGTTTAATGTGACCTGCAGTCCTGTTGATGATGGTGCTTGATCCATTTGAAAGTAACTGGTTATTGGATCCAGTTGAGTCTGATTCTGGGCTTGTTGCTTGAATATTCAATCGATCAAAGGAAGCATTGTTAAGGTCATTGGAACCAGGAATGGAGCCAAAGGAAGCAAGAGAGGGTGGTGATCTGACAGTCCTAGACACTCCTACAGGCAACCTCTCGGCCATATCCTTCAACTATTCAGTGCAAGAAACAAAGACATGTAAGATTAGCGAGACCAGTTGTGATACATCCAGTATATATACACACGGCATAAATTAAATTTGCAATTTAAAATCCACCAGTTTAGCTTTTAGCTGAATTGAGCCCAACTGTAAATTATTCGTGCTTTCCTGAGTTTTATTAGGATAATAAATTTTTGGTAAAGTTATGTAAAATCAACGCATAGCTTCTGTTGTGTGAGATTTTCCTCATTCTTGTAGTCGTTTAGGGATGTTTTCCAGAGGCTGGTCCTCTATTTAATATGTACACTACTTGGTCTCCGAGAAAGATTTATGTTTGAATGCAAATTTTCTCGATATTATTTATGATAAACAAAAGCCAGTCATAATTTATAGACCAAGGCTCATAACTACTTGCCTCGAATAAGGCTCTATTGCAGACAAGACAACAAATCACATTTATGGCGGCAATGGCTTATTTTTTCATCTACTAGCCTCATCCTGCTCAGTTAGACCAGGTCATCATAACAAAATAACTAAAGAAAGCATCACTATGGATAGAATGCACTTGAATAAGGTTTCTGTAGATATAGTTAGCACATTTTAAACGAAAAAACAAAAATAAATGTTACCAATCCTTTATCTGTGTGCAAATCCAATATGAAAATGAATATTTTTGGGTCCTCCGTATTTTGCTCTGTGAGTATGTGAGAGCTTGAAGCTGTTGTGACAATATAGTTGTTAAAAGTGGCTCGAGGGATAGAGTTTCTACCTGGGCAGTAAGTGACTTGATCACTTCCTTTGCTGCTTTGCATTTGGCAGTTTCTTCACTTGCAATTGCTATTGCTTCTTTTAACTGTTTAGTTGTTCTTTCCAACTCCACTTCTTGAAGCTGGGCTTTTCGAGTCAGGTTTTCCACCTGAATGGAGACAAAAATTCATCAGGCTCACTACAAATAAATGAATAGGAAATTTCATCTTCTTGTGGTTTGGAAAATAAATGAACAGAAGTAAACTCTTCTTCCAAATGAAAGTGACTTAAACATCTTCTGGGGTATAAATGAGATGGTTAACTCCCTACAGAGCTATTGCCAAATCCGAATGGAACAACAGAGAGAAAAATAGCCCTCCTGTCTTGCTCCTCCTATACAACTACCTCTCCACTATCAGTGCATCCCAACCAAAACAGAAACAGAACAGTCCAAATTATGGGCCTGTTTTTCAGAAACTTCTTCGTAGTTTCGTAAACACCTTTAGAAGAGAAAAATAAGGAAAATGAAACTAACTTCCCCATAATTTAAAATTAGTTTACGCTTAATTCATGTATAAGCTAATTTTAGCTTCTCCATAAGCTAATTGTTAACTCATTTTCCCTTCTTATTTTTCTGTTGTAAAATTTTTTAAGGAGAAGTTTCCTCCAGACAGGCCCTGTGTCCTGTCCTGGCCTAGTCTATTTAATTTTGTTCTTCCTATTTCATTTCTTCTACATCCAAGGTCCGTCGCCTTGGCCTAATACTGATGGACCTCTATCAGAGCCAAATAAAAGTTCAAGTTCAGCTCATTGACTAGAGAAAGTCAAATTTTCAATTTTCAACTCAGACTCGGCTCATGAGTTCATGAGCCCAACTTAATGAACTTATAGCCAACTGCATCTTGTACAGTTGATGAGATAGCTCAGCTATCACCACCCTCTCTGAAACAGTTGCATGCACATGATCTGATGTAATGATAATTAAAAATTAAACTTTACATGACTGTTACATCTGCATATAGACTCAGATTTTATATTTTCTGGCTCGTGAATTAACATCCAACTCAACCATTAGCAGATAATATAACACAGCAAATAATGTGGCTACTTCCAATTAAACATGCATTTAGCTAGAAACAATCAAAGGATTATAGCAATTGGTATAAACTCCTTTCTTGCTTATTTTTCTTTCTCCCCGTGGTAGCTGGAGTCATTTATTCAGACACAATCCACATTAAAATAACAAATATCATGAAAAAGAAAGACCTAGTTTGAATACAACAGAGACTAAATGACATGTGAGGTTTCTTACATTAAGATTCTACTAAAATAATATTTAAGGGAATACTATCACCAACGAAAGCATAAGATAAAATACCTGCGATCTTAATTTAATAACCTCCTGACTGAGGTTATCATTGGTTCTCTTAGCATCATCCACAACTATCTTTGGGGATGAAAGTCCCCCTACTGTTGGGGTTGGAGTAGTTGAACGAGGTGGACTAGGTCGCCTAGATATTGGCGATGTTGCCCGGGAAACAATCCTAGATCCAGGAACAGAAGCTGAAAAAAACTTCTTCGATGATCCAAAAACAGGATTAAAAGATTTTGAAATATTCATTGCTCCCCACTGTGAACCACCATTTGGAGCAGGTGAGACTCGGCTACTGTTAAATTCCAATTTTTTGTTTTTCTTCGAAGATCTGCTGTCCACTTGTTTCAAGGATTCTATTGAAGAAAACCTGGCAAGTTGATTATGAGATCTGGAATCCAATTTGTCATCCTTACCAATAAACTCAAGTGACCCCTGATTAACACTTCCTCTTCTGCTCATAGAGGACTGAGATGAAGAATCAGTTTCGGTTGTTTTCCTTATTTTATTAAAACAATTATCACAGACACGATAAGGTTTGTTGGGGTTTGGTGCCATTGAAGCTTTGACAGATTTCTTACTACTGCATGAATGACAAAAAACAAGTCCACAGTTATAACAATTGTGGCGTTTTCTTTTGAAATTGAATGGCAGGCGGCAGCCCGAACACATAGACTGGTCAACACCACATACCCACTTATGCAGGCATATGGCTGCGGTGAAATTTGTACCACAAGCAATACTTTTTACTTGCTTGTCTTTCAGAGCTTCTACTAGTGTTGGGGTGCTTCTGTCGTTAGTATCCCCATGGCCTAAACGACCATTAGCACCTTTCCCCCACGTGAAAACCTCAGTCCTTGAAGTTAGAACTGCTACATGATATGCACCACAAGCTATCTCTTCCACAAAACTCTTTGACAGCTTTCCTTCTACACGGGTTGGTAGCTTCCCATCCGCTTGAGTATTTCCTAACTGGCCATAGACACAACTGCCCATTGTATAGACATGGCCTGATCGAGAAAGTACAACAGTCATACTATGACCACATGACACTTGACAAAAATTAGGTTCAACAAGAGCCACAACACAGGTTGGAACAAGTTTTGATTCCTTGTCACCATGCCCAAGTCGACCTTTGTCTCCATCACCCCATGTAAACAGCTTCCCTGAAGAGCAGTTGCTGGAACTTGAATTTCCAACCATGACCTCCACAACAGCAGCAGTATGCCAAACACCACAGGCAGCCTGAACAGTACGAAGACCCTTCAAGGACTCTATTTCTCTAGGCAAGGAAACACTTTTTCTGTCTCCATGACCCAGAACACCAAATGTCCCATCACCAAAAGTAAATAATTGCCCAGCAGAGGTTACAACAGCAGTGTGCCATGGACCACAAGAAATAGATGAAACATGTATTCCCTCCAAAGGGCCATTTACCCTTTTTGGGACCCAGTGGCTCACCTGATTTCCATGCCCTAGAAGACCATAATTGTAAGTGCCATCACCCCATGTATAAAGATCACCAGAGAGTGTCACAGCACATGTATGATACTCCCCACAAGCTACAAGTTCAATATTTGTATTACTTAGAGATTCAATAAGCTTTGGATGGGGAACATCCGAATCAACTCCATGCCCAAGCCTTCCTCCTGATTCTTCCCCCCAGGAAAAAATTTCACCTTGTTTGGTAACTAAGGCCGCATGTCTCCCACCACAGGCAATATTCTGTACATCAAGAACTACAGCGGATTCCAACGCTTTGGGCAACAAAGAATCTGTTTTCGCACCAAAATCACTCCCAACTTGGTGAGACCCACCACCTAGTACAGCATCACCTGTGCCTTCCCCCCAAATGAAAACATCCCCCAAGGCATCGCCGTCATCATGACCAGAACCTTGGCTAGATGAGCTAACTGCACTTGATAGACTAACTCTAAACGCATCCATAGGCATTGTCTTCATTTGACCATGCATGCTATCTGATCCTCCTGATGACACGGAGTGGAGTGAACCACTCACAGAATCTGGAGGGAAGAAACCCATTGGAGGAATAGGATAATAAATCACATCAGAAAATGCCTTATCCAAACCATTCTTTGGGGGGCTTTCATATGGGCTATGAAGGCGAAGATGATCCCCACTGTCCTGAAAGTGGAAAATGAAACAATCCTCTTAACAAACATTGTAACTGAAATGAAATCAAACAGGGAGAAAATAAAGGAAACATAATATAGTAATACCTTTGGCAAGCTTTCATTACTACCAAATGGAGAATTCAAGGGAGAACTTCTTCTAGTGTATGTTCGAGGACTATTAGTTTCAGATGGAATACCATCACTTCTTGACTCAGGTTTCCACTTCCGGTGATGACTGCGTGAAATTAATGCTTTCAATCCACTGAACCAAACCTCAGCTTCATCTTTATCCTTACAAATCTAGAAGAAAAGCATTGATCAAAAAATTACACAAAGTTTTAGAAACAAAATACCCCACTAATACTCATAAATTATATTCATGCAATCAAGCAGCAGACGAAGCACAACCCCTAAAATGACCCATAATATAGCTTGGGAAAAGTTCTTATTTATTTTGTGATATTTGATTAACCAACATAAGTTTAACTAAATAAATAATTTATCCAAGCTTAATCATGAATCTACCACACATTTCTGCCACCGCCCACCGCCCATTTTACAAATTTGTGGTTGACAGTAGGTAGATATTGATTAAATTAATTGATACCAAGTTAATCAAATACCTTATTACCAAGCTGCATCTATGGATCAAATTTCAAGAAGAGGGGGAAGGGGAGATGAATATAGAAATTTATACCAAGTCTAGCGATCTATCATTGTAAATGAGAGAAAACGACTGGTATTCCTTCTCAGGCCGTGGATATCTTTGAAAGATTGGCTGAAAAAATAGGGTCATGTTTAATCAGTCATAACAGAGATAGACAAGAGAACCTTATCACTTCTGATGAATTCAGTGCAGATGCTCATACTAAAGAATAAACTCTGAATATATTTATGATTATTGAAGAAACCCATGATCATGCTCATCAATACAACATGACTGTGTAGTGTATTCTACGTAAATGACAAATTATTAAAAAAGACAGCACAAAAATACATCAGCATGTATATAAATTCCTGGAAAGAAACATCATAATAGTTGCTGAAAGAAACTACGTAAATGATATCATTAGGACAGAAAGTCCACAACCCCAATAAATTAACCATCAGTAGCCAGTAAATCATAATAAATCGGAAGCTTCCCCTAAAGGGAAACAAGATCCAAAAATTTCCATAAACAGGTATGTAATGGAAAAGATTAAGAATAACAAGAGACCTAGCTTGCAAGTTTCTTAGTAGAAGATGGATAGTGAATGACATCTCATATATATATTGGCCATGAACAAATTGTGAGATAACAATACTACATACATAAAATGCAAGCTTTATTAATTATATGAATATTGCAACTACCTTACAACAATTATTTATAAAAATAAGAAACGACATTGTTGGCAAAATCTAAAGCAGCAAAACAATATCAATGATTTCCTTATCATTGTGAAATACTTACTGTGCGTTGTCCAGATATAATCCTAGAAACATTAGTTAGTTTAAGGCGCTTCTCTTCCTTCCCTGAGAACCATATCAAAAGAGATTCATCCTGAAAGCAACAGACAAGTCAAATACTTTTTTCAACTTTTGGAAACCTAACAATAATTGGAGGGAAAAAAAATGCATAAGATGGAAACTGTCAAAAATCAACAATCCCCAAAACTTTAGCTGTCGTGTGTACACACATGAATAATTTATATAATAAAACATCAAAGGTAATTTTAGGATAGATAAACAATTTTTCATATCGTATCACAGATAGATATTTCCTACTTTCCTTTTCTTAAAAGAAAAAATATATAAACAATCAATGTGATATTTACCTATCCTAAAATTATCTTCACTATTTACTACAATTTCATATCTCTCCAATACACCCCATCCAAAACACTTTCAACTAAAAGCATGTAGGATGTACGAACCCAATCTACACCTTGTGCTAAAAGCCTAAAACTTGGCTTCTATATAGAAGAATGAGGGTGGTGAGAATCAAACTCCAAACCACATGGTTGCAGAAGCTGAAACATGTTGGGAAGTCCCATATTGCTTGCCCCAATTATTTGAGTGTGGCTTACATATCTGTTGAACAACTTTGTTTGACTCCAACTGATTTTAAGATAAAATCTGACATAATATCATAGTCTATAGCTCATCTTGGTAATTAATTACCTATTCTAGAAGTCTCAGTTCTCACAAGCCCACCTATTCTATTCTGAAATTCAACATTCAGAGGAATAGGAGTTCAAGGATTGAAATCCTGACCACTTGGTCACGGACTCTATAAACTATATGATACCATGTAAGTCATCATGACTCTATTATCTCAATTGTTTGGTAGAACCATGTGAATGGTTTGACTTATCTAAAATAAACAAATAACATATTGAAGGTAATGCAAAATCAACAATAAGCAATATTATAGCGATAACAAAACAAGCATGATACTAGGAGAAATGAAACGTCAGCAAGTAGATTCTATAAATGTCACCCATAATCACCGCATGTACCATGTTAGAGTTATACTTTTTCTCTTTGTAATATCTCGATTTTCTTTTTGAGTTATGTAGTTACATCTAACATCTGTTGGTTATTTGCTGTTTGTTGGTTACAACTGAACAGTGTTGCAGTGTTCCCCTGCCCTTACAAACATATATTCTGTGACAGAGGTTCACTGTCTTTGAAATTTTCATTCTAAGCAACAAATTATTTCAATATAGCAGATCTTATTATAGTCAATAAGGCAATAGTATACTTAACTCCAAGTTTAATACATACAGCCTTTGGTAAGGTAAAGCTTCCATTTTTTAATATTTGCATAAAGAGCGTCTAACCAGATCCAATCAGTCTCATGGCTGGGAGAAGTTCTTCCTCATTTTCGACTATGAAAACTATTTTGATGAAGACTACATTTCTGGTAAACTAATCAAGGTTCCCCAGAGTTTAGTAAAAGCATTATCATATTTTTAACATTGTCAAATAGTTGCTCAAAACTTTGTAATCAAGCATAACAACCGTGATTTCCAAAAATTTCACAATAATGCTGAATACCGTTTGGAAACCTAATATCTATGCTGATCTAACTGTAGTTAAGTCATCAATAGTTCTTTCTGTAATTATTTGAAACTTTGAGCATGCACTTCTGAAATCTCCTTTCGCACAATTATAATTTATTCTATGAATGAATACATTTTTAGCCCTCTTCAAAAGATTACTAACAGTGTTCATCTGTGAAATTCAAGATCATATTTCTCCTTAGTTCTGCCTTCTCAAGAAAATTTGTTATAACTAGCTGTAGAGTAAAATAATAAAAATACATTACTAAAAGAAAAGAACAGACTGAGGCTCTAAGTTTCTCTCTGAAAATAATACAAGGACAAAGTATTGGCAAACATATATCTTCAGGAAAAAAGAGAGACATACACTTTCAAACTATTAATCTATATATACAGAAAAACAAGCAGAAAACTCACATTGGAAAGTCGAAAAGGACAAAACTTGGGCTTCCCTCTTCTTCCATACTTGAGCAAGTAAGCCCCCTTTTTTAAAGCAGTAATAGCCTGTAGTTAAGACCATAAAGAACCTCAGTCAGTATAGTCAGCACATTAGGCAAGCACAAAATGTCCTGCCTGAATATCAAATTCCACAACACATAATAATAAACTGAATGCACATCAACTTACATGAAAATTTTGAAAACTTCTTAAAATATGTTATAACAGCGAGATGAGATCATTATCCAACACCCCTTACTAGTTAGACATTCTCTAAAAAGTTTAGTCACCAAAATGGAGCAGCTAGAATGTTTTTAAAATATCTTTGGCAACAACGAACGCATTAGTTTTGAAGAGATTTTTCATTCTTATCCTGATTTGTCGATTAGTACCTTCTCCACAAGCATACAGCAAAGTTTCAAGAAGATGAACTTGCTCTCACTCTTAACTACAACAACCTCAATATCACACGATCAATATTAAAAGAGCAATAGATCTTTTAGTAATTTTCAAAATCAACTTTATCCACTACAGTATGAGCTCATCAAAACATAAATAATAGAGATAGTCAGATACAATGACCAAAGTCTTTTACCACTACACAGGTTTTCAACTACATAAATCAAATGATGCCATTTTGCTGTGTACAAAACAAATTATTCAACAATTCTACATCCTTCTTTAATCATTTCCTTTAGAATCAATCTTTCTTGGCCTATCCGTGCTTCTAGTATTTAGGTTATCCTCCATCTAATGAACACTTTCGATAGGAACCTCTATTAGTCCTCTTCTCACATGTTCAAACCATCCTAGACAGAACTCAACCAACTTTTCCTCAATAGATGCCCCACCAACTTTCTCTCCAATTCTTAGCATAAATAATTAAAAAACTTGGAATTTAGAATCTGTTTACTGGCTGAGTGCTCTATCTCACCTTGTGAATAATGAATATATACAAACAAAATTACCTACTTTTAGTTTATTCAATATGGAAAGGTAGCATTGTCCTATTTATCCGTATGACAAACCCCTTTTTTGGTTAAATAGCCAAAGAGGTAAAAAAACTGATACATGGCCTGAAGATGAATAATTTTAATGCCAGGATGGTTGCTATAAGAAAATACCAGAGATGTGTCCTTTGCTGTCCTGTAGACACCCCAAATTACCCAAATGATTGTCTACCATGTCCCCCGCATGTATTTTTCTCTTTTTCTCTTTTTCTCTAACCTTTTCCCTTACCCTCCTTTCCATTTGAGCAATGTTGATACAACCAAAATCCCTCTACTGCCCTTTACTCACGTAAGTCACATGATCAAGCATATGAATGCATAACAATGAAGGACACTAAATTATAATCCTAAACTTTTTACTTTTTATACCTTATAAAAATGAACAAACAGTTTGAATCCTAACAACAGCTGCAACAAAAAATTTTGAACATTTGTAAAATCAAACCAAAACGAATATCCGAACAGGTATAAAATTTATATCATTAAATTAAAAATTAAATAAACAATTTTTTTGGTACCAAGGTCATTTCTTTCTTGTTCTGTAGAAGCAAACTATGACGTGCAAAAGATGTAATTCAAGATATCAAAGACTCAGCCCATTTTATTTTTTCTCAATATGCGTTATATGTATAATTAGGGCAAGTTAGTTTTATATGCTAATAAGGGCAGCCTAGTGGACGAGATTCCCACTTAGTGGTGGTATTTCACAAAGGTAGACGTACATCACCTTAATTGTTGGTAAACAAGTTCTAGCTAGTTTTTCATCTTTACTAGATTGACACAAAATTAACCCAGCAAGATAAACCATTTATAACAAAAAGTATATTCTCCCTTTTTCTCAATTTAACATTTTATATAACCAAATAAAAATACTGATCCAGAAGAAGCTCTTGCACTTCCATGAGAAACAGAGGTTGAAGGAAGAATTGCTTCGAAAGCAGAACTAGCTCGTTGTGAGACATAATGATCAATCATGGTAAAGCAAATATTTCCTAATATTCTGTGAATTGTGAAGGGTAGGATAGTGTCACAACAACTTTGTTTAAGTGTGCTCAATATTTGATGTGGAGAAACTCTAAAATTAGTTCACTGGTATACTTGGTTCATGAGAGACCAGATTTGGTTGAGCCATTTGAGTTTAAGTTAGGGTAAAATATAAATTTATCACTGAGTAGTAAACCAGCTGGTATGGAAGATATTTGGAGCTGTAATAGGGCACTGCCAAAAGTTTTTGGGGGTGAGGGAGCTCCAACTCACTCCTTTCCAGCACAATTGCAGCTGCCTTGAACAATAAAAGTCCTCAAGCTATAAGTGAAATGCTCCTTTCGAACTAACAAGTAACCACAATGTTCAAGTGTTAAGATCTACAAAGCATCAGATATCAGATTCCACACATGTTCATTCATTTTCCCAAATAAAAGAAGATTGCAAGCATGCACCACATAGCACACCACCCTCTTTTACCAACCATTACTAATAAATGCAAATCTCACCCAACATTTCTACTTAGTGACCCGAATGTCGGTTTTTTTATTTTACCCCTCTCCTCTCCTACCAACAGTTGCAGAGATAAATAAGCAAAATTACAAAGAATTTCAATTTAATGGTGTATGTATATTCAGTGCAGAATCAAACCTATTACGCCATAAGGGTCAAAGGAAACCCAAAAATACAGACTTCAGCTGATGGCACACCCTACCAGGCAGTTCAAACAAATTAATGAACCAACCATACTTGACTTCAAGTACAGTACAAAGTTGTCATCATCTTCATGATTTAACGTTTATTTACTACATTTAAAAACCTATTTGAATATGTATAAATAGCTCAAAATTAAAATCCTTCTAATAGTTATATAATTTTAAACAGAAAATAACCAATTAAAACCGTATTGAATAGTTAATAGCAATAAATAAACGTTTAACAGTTCAATTTGAATACAGTAGTCACGAACTAACCAATTTACCTGTTCAATGTCTCTTTCCACGGGACCAGTTCTATTAAGATCCGAAGTCGTCGTCATCGTATCAGTCCGTGACATCACTCAAAACACAAAATTCACCGCTCAGAAGAAACTACTCCCCAAGCTCAACACTAAACTCACACTAACTCACCCGTTCTCGTGCCCGAACCCTTCCATTCACCCAACAACCCTCCCAAACCCTCACTAAACCCCGAATTCTCACGCGCCAACGCCTCCAACTCCTCACCCGCGCTCAACTTCGAAACCTCCACCATCATAATCGACCTCCAATTCGCACAATTACTACAACGTCGTTACCGGAAGCATCACAACATCTGGAACTCCAGTGGATAATCACTTCGCAACTCCGGCGATCTCCGGCAACGATCGGCAGCGGATGAAGCTTCTAGGTCAAAGAGAAAGTACACGATCGAGCAACGAACGGAGCACTGCGATGATTCCGGCGTTTAAGCTCAGCCGAAAAAGCGTCAGAAAATCGGAATGACAGAATCTTAAAGGAAGCTGTGATCTGATTGTGAAGTCGGAGTAGAGAGAGAAAGCGAGTGCTAGAGAGAGAATCTGAAGATTGGAAAAAAGAAAGCATAAAAATTTTTCAGTGTGGTGTGGTGGCTCTGTAGCTGATAGTGGGAAAAGGAAGTGAAAAAATAAAGAAAGCAAAAGAAAATGGGCGAAAGGGAAAGGAAATAATAAAAGTGAAGGGTCGAAGAAAATTGACCAGGGTTATTGGGTTAATTTTCGAGTTTGCCCCTGCGCTTTTCCGTTTTTTTCGGAGATTCTCGCGAGAAAATGGACAGTGAGTGGGGAGAAAAAGGTGGAATTGACTGTTAATTAAATTGTGAAAGAAATTGGTGAGGGTCTTCTTGAGTCAAAGCATGGTGTGTATTATTCAATACTAGTATTCTTCTTCTTTCTATTATTTTTTTTTTTCAATTTTTCTTATAACTTAGATATACTTATTTTGTCCTTTTGTTTTAGTATTCTTCTTCTTTCTTTTATTATATTTTTTTTTTCAATTTTTCTTATAACTTAGATATATTATTTTGTCATTTTGTTTTATATTGAAAGATGTTTCATAAATGGAAAATAAATAATGTTGTTTAAACTAATTTGCAATATCAGGAATGATATGTAATAAGAATCGTTTCAGTGGAATGTCCACTCAAACAATTTTCAAGTTTTCTGTTTCTCTTTAATTGATGGTTTTGTTCGTCAACCAATTGGTAGGTACCTATTAAAGGTGTACTCTGATGCTAAAGTCAATACAGATCGATTGGTGAAAGTAATAAATGATATAATTAATGTGGAATAAAAGTTTTAATAACCATACTTTAACATATATTTATAGTTTTTTTCCATGAACTTGTGATTACGGTCAGCCTAATCAAGGGCTCAATCCTCCTTAATCATGATTATTAACTTGTTTATGTTAATTAAATGACTAATTGACTTTCAGATGTGTCGTTTGGCCGATAATGATTGTTACATAATTAGAAATTGTACAAGTAATACAATGGACAAGTCCATATATCGTTTCCCATAAAGACTAATGTAATTTAAAATAATTGGTTGTTTACTAATAAAGGAGAAGCGTAACAAAACATTTTTGTGTATAAAAATAAAAAATAAAGAAATAACAAAAATTCACGCAATGGAAACAATGAACTTGATCTAAAAAATTATATGGTAAAGGTTTTACTAGGATTGAGTTTCTGAGAAGTCATCGTTGACAATTTCACTGATTGAGGTCTTGATGCCCTACCACCCATGCATCTACTCAAATTGGTGGTAAAGACGTGCCAAGGGTGTGAAGAATATTTTGAGGGTATGATGGAGGATTTTCTAAAGCATAAGTTTGAAGGGTAAATATGGAGAAGAAGAACTGAAGAATAAGAGTGGGTCTATGATAGCGAAAGGGATTAGAAATCTGGTATTCGAGGTACCAGGCCTCCAGGAAGAAAAGAGAATTTTAGCGTATAATATTCTTATTCCGCAAAAGGTTCATTACACTATTTTTATTGCATGCATAATGGTTTCCGTATATCACGGTAACCATGTAACAAAAAGATTCCTATTTCATAAAGGACAAAATAACAATTTAAAAGAACTCATAGCACTCTCACTCTCTCAGTGCACATATTCCTCCCAATCTAACGACCACATAATGTGTCTTTTGGACCTAGTGCTAACACTTGGATTATTAGTTTCAATTGGCCCATTCTCTTCCTTAGTGTCTGTTGTATTATTTCTCGCGTCAGGCAAAAGAACCTTGTCCTCAACGTTGAAAGTACATTGGATATCAACCCAAGGTTCCCAAGTAGCTTCCTTAGGAGAAAGTCCTTACCATTGAACAAGAACTTCAAGTTAAGAAGAATCATTCACAATGGTCTCACAGGTGCCTCAAATAACTAATGGACTAAGTAAAGGTCCATTATTATAAGTACCCAATGGTAGTGTGTTTGTTTCCCGAGGAGGAGAACCAATGTGTGGTTTCAAAACAGAGCAGTGAAATACCGAATGGATTTTTGAAGTATCCAGGAGAGCTAAACGATAGGCCATTGGGCTAATCTGACTAAGAACTTGAAATGGACCAAAATAGTGTTTTGCAAGTTTCTGTGTGGTTTTATCCTTAATCGAAGTTTTTCGATATGGGTGGAGTTTGACATAAACCTAAGAACTTACCTCATATTGATCTACCATTGATTTCATGTGATCCTAAGCTTTCTACAATTTGCAACGTAAGTTAGACAAAATGTGGTTTAGCTCCCCTAACCTGAAAAACAACTAATAATGGCCTTGAATAGCAATTAACTTCACCATTAAAAAACTCATTTTTCGTTTTAGCACATTAACCTAGCATTGAGGCCTTTAAAAGGCAATCTGTGAGAGAGAAGGGTTTTGGAGGCTGGTTTTTTGAGAGCTCTATCTATGAGGTGCACGAATCCAAGGAAAAATAAAGAGTTGAGAGTGAATTAGAGGGGGGTAATTGAAGTGGTGATAAGGCAAGCCATTCGTGATCAAAGGAAGCTTCCAATTTCAAAAGTTAAGCAAGGAAATTTTAGGTTAGGGGAGTTGAACCTAATTTTGGTATCGTTGAATTGTTTGCATGATTTTGATGCATGTGTACTATGAATTGCGTTGCCAATCTGTTGCGAATCATAATCTGATTTCTTTACTGTTGTATGATTCAAATTCGAAATTGGTGATCAGTTGAGTCTAAATTATACCATAAGTGTTGTGCATTGTTCCTAATTGTTGTTATTGATATTTTTTATGTATTTTGGACATTGGTGGCTATTGTTTCGTGCGTAAATAGTGTAGGAGTCTGCAATTCTCTCTCAAGTGAGCTAGGCTCGCCTAGGCGAGATTAGCAAAGACTCAATCACTGGTTCTACTCGAGCGACTCGCTTAGGCGGAGAATTCTAGTCTGTGCGATAGGCCATCTCGCTTAGGCGAGTGTGCCTCTCCTAAGCGAGAACTCGTGAGTATTGGGAGGTTTGGCTTGAGCATCTCGCTCAGGCGTTAAATGTTGTTTTGGGCGAAAGAGCGTCTCGCTTAGGCGATAGCCTCTCGTCTAAGCGGGAATTCAAGGACTAATGTGGTGCGTTGTGTAACTCGCCGCCGAGGCGAGATACTTTTAGTTTAGGGCGAAGGATGGTCTCGCCCAAGTGAGAAGGAGCTCACTCAAGCGAGAGTTCGCGGACTGCTGCTGTGCAACTTACTCGCTTAGGAGAGTGAGCCTAGCTTAAGCGAGATACGCTTGGGTGTTTGGACGAAGGTTTTTAGCATAAGAGAAGAGGAGTACAATGGTGTATTTCCATGCAATCAATAGTGTTGTATTTAGATTGGTTTGTGTTTGATTTGTGATGCGTGGTCTACAAGGCTTTTAGGATACGCTAAAGGTTGCCTTACTAGTGTGCCTTGAGTTGAGCTCGGAACGTATCCCTTGAGTTGAGCTCGGGATAGGGGTTAAGCACATGACATTCCTCGAGTTGAGCTTGGAATGGCATCCCTCGAGTTGAGCTCGGGATGGTAGATGAACACGAGGAACCCTTGAGTTGAGCTCGGGTTTGCGAGTGTTGCCGGTGTGAATGTGCTGGTTGTGGCCAGTACAGACGGGTCCAACTAGATTGCCCTCCTCAGTAGTAGCTGACGAGTTTGGTAGTCTTGGGACATTATGACTACGTTTGTATTTGGGAACTCCACCTGACATTACGGTGTGTGATCCGTTACATGGTTTCCCGCACGTGCTCTATTAGTTGTCGCCGATAGGTATGGCAACAAGAGACCTCGAAGTAGTCACTAGAAGATGTAGAACATGAATGTCATGGTTGTGGCCATGGGATATGGAATCAAATGAGGGAATTCCTCTGGTGTGATTGTATAATATATAAATATAACTATGTTTTATATATGTGTATATTTATATGTTTATTCTATTAAGCTCACCCTATCTGATTGTGGTTGGTGATGATCGTGTACGCGGTACACGTGAGCAGATGATGTTGTTGCATGTGGTTCTAGTGAGGCTTAGCTACGGAGCGGGGATAGCTTGGGAGTTTTCTTTAGTTTATGGTTTCGAAATAAAGTTGTAAACTCTATGGATGTTTTATATTATTTGGAGTTTTTTTGTAATTTATAAATTTTGGATTATTATTTATCTATTAAAGTTTTAAATTTCTCGCGTTTTTTGGGAAATGATGTTTAATTAAATGACAAGTATTTAGTATTTTCTTCATTTTATTATTTAAACTCGTAATATCTTGACGAGATGTTACAATAACTCCTATTCAATTGTACTACATCTGACTTGGTGCGCCAATAGATCACCCAGATGAATAAATCTTTTAAGACTTGATCTTTCACCACGTACATAATGTTGACAAAAAGAAGATGAACATCTTCCTTCAATAAGGAGTTTTGATGATGATGATGATGACTTATGAAGAAGTATGGAAGATTAATGATGATGTATGGAAAAATGTTGAAGACTTAAAGAATGCTTAGATTCAAGAGATATATTGAAGAGGTAACGGTTTAGTTGTTTAGGTCTTGTAATTTGTGTATGTTATGTAAAATAGTTAAATTAGTATGTCAAAAGTCCAAAGGAAAAACTCATTAGAATAATCAATTATTCTTAGTGATAATCGATTATCCCAGTTAAAAGTGATTTTTGAGAAAAACCTCTATGATAATCGATTATCACTAATGTTAATTGATTATCACTATTGTTAATCGATTATCACCTAATGATAATAGATTATCCTGGTTGATAATAAATTATCACAGCGAGAAAGATGTTTATAAAAGTTTCTGTGATAATTGATTATCATAAGTGATAATCGATTATCTATAGTAGTTATGACTTAACTTTTCATATTCTTAACTTAATTTTTGTAAGACCCACTGAATTTAAATAATTAAATAAATAATTATTTAATAAATGCAGGTAGGAGAAGCCTTTATGGCATTAAATGTTAACCTTTATAATGTGGAAAAGTACTAGCTCAAGTGGTTGAGAGTACTTTATATGTGTAAGAGGACTTGGGTTCAAGTCTTATGTATGCCAATGGTGTGTTATTTAATTTTATTATTTTTAATGATGTGTTTGGAGCGTGACTTGGTTGAGTTAGTTGTGCACTTCAATTGCAATTGTGTGGGGATGGGTTCAAACCTTGGTTTGAACAAAACTAACTTTCTTTTTGCTAAACATTATTTTTGGCAAGGATGTGAAGAGGCCTAGGAAAACCTAGGAGGCAACCAAGGTGGGTTGTAAAAACACTTCTTAATGAGCCTTGAAAGCCAATTAAAACCAATTTGAATGCTAATTTCGTTTTTGAACCATAACCCATCATTAAGGGCTTGGGTAATTGACCAAGGGAGTAGAAGGAGAGTGTGAAAAGAAGGAGTTCATGTGGACTGTGTAGGGGAGGGTTTCTGAGCATAAAATTGAACCTAAAGAGAGTGGGTGAGTCTGATTTGGGTGGAGACAAGGGTTTGGAATCGTAAAGGGGCATTGAAAGGGCAATTGAGCAACGAATATCCAGGTTAGGGTAGTTCTTACTGTTTGTTTTCATTCTGCTATTGTATGAATATATGTTCTGAATCATAATGGAAGTGTAGAACCTGTTCATTCTCGTGTTCTTCCCATTTCTGGATTTTTCCAGAAATCGCTTGGTGATAGTTCATGCGTCGCAAGGCGACACATGTGTTTAAGCCTATTTTTCTGGATTTTCCTTGAACCGCCTGGCAGCTATGCGTGGCCCGCCAAGCGACGCCACTTGTTTTGGCTTGTTTCTGGTTCGTGGTGAGTTTTGTGATATTTGTGTTGCTGGAATTAATTTTGTATGTGTGTATAAATTTATTGAAAGAAGAAAAAATGATGTGAATTGAATGTTGTGCGAAATTGGCATGATTTGGAATTCCATATGGGGTTAGGGTTTATGGGGTGTTGAGATAATGAAATATTGTGTCGGGTTTGATTTATTGGGTTGCTTGTATGATAATGGTATGGAAATAAACTAACATAGACTCGTGTGATGTCACCACTCATATTTTAGATTAAAAACGCGAATTGGAATTGGTAGTATAAGTGGGGTGTATGGAAGTCACGATTGGTGCGAACAGGCCGAGGCAGAACCCAGTTTTTTTCACGCACCGCCTGGCGATGCTGAGGCTGCCGCCAGGCGCCCCATCAGACCAGCAGAAAAGTTGTTTTGTGTGTGTTCGTATGTTGGGAGTGGTTGATTGGGTGAATTGAATGCGTCGTTGTGTGTGATAGACTGTGATTAGTATGCATGATACGGTTAACAGGTTGAATTGTAATGTGGAGTGTGGAGTAGAAGGTGCATTAGAGTTAATTAAATATATTCTAAGAACTGAGAAAATGATAGGTGCAAAGTGTGTAAAAGTGTTTATCAAATTTATATTCACGAATGGATTATGGAAAGTGATGTCTTGAAGTGATTAAGATTATGAGCATCCATACTTGTGTAGTTTAAAAGTATATATACATTATTCACCATCTTGATGGCATGATATACCTAATTGTTGATTAGTATGGATATAAGAATTGGATTATATTGAGTAGAATAAGATAGAGTTCAATTCAGTACATGAAAGAAAACATGGTGTGTATAAAGGAGAATAATTGTCTTATTAACTTGATTAAAATGTGTGCATTGTGATTGAGTCATCGTGGTATAAATGGATAATTGTAAAGGTGATGTGAGTTGGAAATGTGTAATTTGAGGTCCCTTAGGACCTATTTAATGTGCCAAAAACCAGTAGCAATTTCGCTATTGGTGCGGCTCCTAGCGGCGAGGGCAAGCGGCTAGGTGATATTAACCTAAAACAGTGGAAGTGGTCCCTGTACGCGTGAGGCACCTGGCGGCAGTATGGGTTCCGCCAGGCGAGAAAAGGTGTAGTAGAAGCCCTGATGGTGCATGGCGCCTGGCGGCAAGCTTGAGGTCTGCCAGGCAGTGACGATGCAACAAAATTCCTGGATGGCACTTGGTGCCTAGCGGTGTGAGATGCCCGCCAGGCCGTCTAGAACCAGATTTCGCCTAGCGGCGTGAGATGCGCGCCAAGCGGTTTTGGTGCAGTTATGGTGTGCAAGGAAAGGTTTCTACACAACTTTAGGTGATGTTCATGATGCGAGGCTTTGGCTGGGAGGGCAGTTATGAGTGCATCTCGTATTGGGGTAACACGTGACCATTCTAGGTTGTAGCCTAGTGGTTTAGGAAGTCCAGTGGAGTGTGCGAGTTGTGGCTCGTACGACGAGGTTTCGGATGATTGCTCTCTTCAGTGCATCTGATAGAGTTTTGGTAGTCTGGGGACAACTACAAACTTATGTTTGTTTTGGGGAGCTCCACTTGGTGTCACGGTGAGATGTTGTGGCAAAGTTATTCCCACGTGTGGACTATCAGGTGGTGGGCTGTAGTTGGAGGGGCGAGTAGACACTCGTGCAGCAAAGATTGATCATTGATCTCACCTAAAGAGTATAGAAATGATAGACGTCTAATACAAGTATTGGAAATGGATAACTAAGGAAAAGGAGAAAAAAATACTAACATGAGAGATGATGTATTGTATTATTAGTATGATATATGTTTGATTTATTTAAATGAGCTCACCCTATCTGTGTGTGTGACGATGATCATGTAACTCGTTACATGAGAGCAGATGTTGATGCAGGTGAGCTTGTAGATGCGTATAGACGGAGTGGGGATCATTATGGGACAGTTTACAAAATTTCATAATGGATTTTCTTTTGTAACCTTTCTATTTTGGATGATTTGGTTATGTAATAACTAAGTATTGCGGTTTTAATTACCACTTAAGCGACGTTTGAAGTTTTAATTTTTCTTGCGTTTTGGGAAATCACGAGAATAAATGAGATGTTTTATGAATCTTATTTCTTATTTATTTTTTTAAGTAATTTCTGGCTAGGACATTACAATTTCTAAATAGGGTTCTATAAATAAAGTGATAGGCTTTCATTATCAAATACAGAAATTAGAAAAGTATGAGTACTTAAGAACTCTCTGTGGGAAGACTTTGAAAAATCTAGTGTGGGTAGAGCGATAACTTTCATCAAGTGGGATCTTGAGTGATTGAGTGCGCTATTGTTGCTAGAAGAAGCCAATCATCCTTTGTGTGATTCAAAGGAGATGTTCATCCCTTGTCGATTTCAATGGAGGTGTATTCATCTCTTGTGTGATTAAGAGAGGTGTTTTCTAAACCCTAAACCTTCTTATCCATGATTGTATTTGTGATTTATTTTAGTGATTGAGTTAATCTCGTTTTTTAGAGATTAACAACTGGACGTAGGGTCTTTTGATCCGAACCAATATAAATACCTTGTGCAATTTTCTCTTCCCCTCTCTCTTTATTTTATTGTGATTATTAAAATAAAAGAAAGAATTTTAATTGATCTTTGATATTAAATGGAAAAATTTTTAAAGCACAATTTTTATTAAGAGCCCAATTCACCATCCCTCCAAGTTTTTGTCCATTAACAAATTATTCCACTACTTAATTACAACACATAAAACTCTAAACAAGTTTTTGTCCCCATCAAGTTTTTGGCGTCATTGCCGAGGATTTAACTCAAGTATTTGGTAGTTCTAACCTTTCTTTTTGTAAATTAGTACATATCTTGTAAAGATCATATGTGTATATTTGTAAAGTTTTAATTTTGTATTTTGTAAAGTCTCAATTTTTATTTTTTGTTTTGCTCTCACACAAACCTCAACAGGAGGTAATTTCAAGAGATACATATTCCTTTTTACTGTTTGGAATTTTGTGTATTTATGCTAGTAATAGGAAAGTCCATTGTAGAGAATTTGACTTTTGAACAAAACATGGAACTGTTGAAAAGGAAAATCAAAAGGAACATTTTCTTTAATAAAAAATATGGTTGATCAAGCAAACAAAGGAGACAATAGAGTCATCAACCCTCTAAGAAGAACTTTAGAGTATTGGATCATCCTACGTGTTAGGAATCTAAGTGTAAGTGTAAGTCCCACATTGAGTAAAAATGAGAAAGTTGAGCACTATATAAGGATGAAGACTCATAAACCCATTGCCTTAAGGTTTTGGGTTGGAGGTGGTGTCAATCCCTTATATGTTGGTTGGGCTCATGTCTCATTGGTGTTGTAACTCCCTGGTGATCCTCCCTTGAAAGACTCAATAGTGGTATCAAAGCCAAAGGTTTGTCTTTGTGGCCAACTCAGACAAGTCCCTGTATTGAAAGTCTCACACTTGAGGGGGAGATTATTGGGAATCCAAGTGTGAGTGTAAGTTCCATATTGAGTAAAAATGAGAAAGTTGAGCACCATATAATTGTGTTGGTTGGGTTGATGTCTCATTAATGTTGTAACTGTTAGTTTTGAAATGGTTGAAATGACAAGAAGGGGACTTGAATTGGCTAGTTAAAAATTTAGGCTATCTTTGAAAGCTAAAAACCACCTTTAATTGAATCAATTAGATCACCAAGTTAGGATGCAAACACTACTGAACTGTACACTTTCAATCGGTCAAAAACAGAGTTAATCGATTGATTTTACTAAACAGATTCTGTTCTAGTATAATCAACAGATTGAAATAGGAAAACAATTGACTGAAATACTAGGAAAAATAAAGAAATGCATATTAGAGTTTTAAACCAAGAACAATGCACAAGAATGATCAAGACAGGTTCTAAATGGTTATGCAATCATGCTTAATACTACAGATGTCATGAAAACATGAAAAAGATGATTAAAACACAAGTTCTTGAAACTTTAAAATGAATATGCAAGAGAAAAAGGTTAGAGAAGAGAGGAGACCACAAGATTTTTATACTAGTTCACTCAAAACTGAGCTACATCTAGTTTGTCAAGACAACCTGAGCTTGACTTTGCACTATTTCAAAAGATTTACAAAGTATCCACCCTTACACTTTCAAAATATGCAAAAACTACACAAAAAGACTCTTGAATCACACAAGAGTAACACCAGCACAACAAGAACCCTCTTGCAGACCTAGAAAACCACCAAGCACAAACACAAAGCTTGAGAAAGATCAAACCTCAGTGGTAGCCAACCTAGCCTACCACAAACCACTTTATCCAAGCTTCAAACCAAGCCAAAAGCTTCAAGAATTGATCCAAGATCAATCTTCAACTACTACAAACTGCGTGATCATGAAGGAAAGAATTTCCACAAGTTTCCAGAACAAATTCGCACTAAAAAATGATCAACAAACCTCTCTTTCAAAAATCAAAACTTTTATAGTCAAACAATTACGAAATTCAACAAGTTGATTTCCAAATCAATCGATTGATTTCACTTGACTTAAGTGAAATCAGTTGATTAAAAAATAAATCAACGGATTGAATTTGTTGTAATTTAAGACTACTGCAGCCAACCTTTTAACCTGTTGAAAAACCATTCAACAGACTAAAAAATACATTTTAACTAGGGATGGCAACGGGTCAGGCACGGATAGTGCCTACCCGCAACTCGACCCGCAAAAAAAAATCTGCCGGCTACCCGCCCGTTTACCCGTCGTGTATCCGCTTAAAAAATACCCGCGGATAATTTTAAAACCCGCGGGTACCCGTGGATACCCGATACCCGCAAATATTTAAAAAATATATATTTTATAAATTTTTAATATAAAATTATAAAAATAAAATATAAATTAAATTAAATTTTAATTATAATTAAATTTGACATAATAAAATATAGTGTTAATTTTAATTTTAATTAAATTTAACTTAATAAAATATAAATTAAATTTTAATTTTAATTTTTTGTGGGTAACGGGTACCTGCGGGTACGGATAGTATGATACCCGTACCCACGGGTACGGATAGTATGATACTCGTACCTGCGGGTACGGATAGTATGATACCCGTACCCGACCCGTTTATAAGCGGGTATTAAAATACCCGCTACCTGCTACCCGCGGGTAATAAATACCTGCGGGTAGTAATTATCCGCCGCGGATATGCACGGGTGCAGGTATTTTTGCCATCCCTAATTTTAATGTGTTGAAAAACCATTCAACAAATTAAAAGACACACCTAAGACCAAATACATCTAATTAATGCTACAAGGTCTACAACATGAATTACAAACTCAAAAAAACACTTTCTTAATGATGTAACTATGTGGAGAGCATACGTTCCAACCTTGATCAACATGAATACCATCAAATCTCCTTTCCTTCATCAATGTAGACTTCATTCCAATGGTAATGACTTCAAGATAGTTCAAAAGGGCTTCATTAAATCTTCATCAAATCTTCAAGAAGCATACCACCTTGGCTTCTCATGTCAACAGTAACTCTATGGTGATCCTCCATCGAAAGACCAACACTATGCATAACAATTTTTGAATTTTTTTCATTGGCGTTAAACGCCACCTAGGGACCGTTGGGCACCACTTGGAAAGTTAATTTCAGGGAGCTCCAAGGGCTTGAGTGTTGGGCACCAGGTCTCTATCGTTGGGCTCCACCTGAAAATTAATTCCAAAGAGCTCCAAGAGCTAGAGCGTTGTGTGCCAATTTTATGCTGCTAGCTTTGTGCAGCTTGAGCGTCAACTATGGTGGTGATCAAATGGTGAGTGTTGGGTGCCATCTTTATGTTGCAAGGCATTAGTTGTGTGCAACTTGAGCACCAATTGTGATGCTAAGTGAATATTGCGTTGGGACTTTAAACTCTAGTTATATTTGCCCTCATTTATCTTAAAAGTTTTTAAACATAATGAAAAGAACACTCTTTTTATGTTTTCTCTTTCCATTCTTCCACACTTCAAATTTTCAACTTTCTACCTCTTTCAAGTTTCTCTAATAAAACCCTTAATTATTTAAATTCGTAAATAATAAATAATATAAATGATCTCTTTCTCGTGAAGATTAAAAAAATTACAGAGTCTAGTCTTAAAACTCTACTACTATTATTATTTCATTCATTAATTATCCAATTGTAGTTTTAGAAAAATATCATAATATATATCCATGCATTAAATGTAACATCCCATTTTAATAGTATAAAACTAATAAAATAAGACATTTCTTAATAATATTCAAAGGTAGATTAACAGAATAAAAAGTATATTAATACAATCCTTTAAGAGTTTAGACTATAGAAATATACCATTTATACAATAACACCAATGTCGCAAAAAAAACTCCCTATACTGAACGTACCAACCACTCATACATTTGTTGCAATCTCATAACTCTAACTACATACTTCTCATCCTATAGAGGTGTCTCTAAACCTGCATCTTCAACTGCTCCCACAAAAATGGTGATCATCGCAAAAGAATAAAACAACACAAGACCACAAAGTGAAAAGGTAAGCTAGTATACAAAAGAGTTATTTTAAGACTATTTAAAACATAACAATGATAAGCCATACATGGAAAAACTACAATAAGTCACATAATTGCACACAAACAGCTAACACTAAACTCAATTATTCGGATACATGCATTTGGAATTAGGATTACTATGACTTGTACTTGTAATGACCTATACTACTCTGTAGAGCCATTGCCAATAGGTTTCACCCTACCACACACAAGGTTAATCCATCATCATCCAAGGCCATTATCCTACCATAGAGTAGGACCTCCTCCTACTCTCATCGCATGATCCATTCTACTCTATTTGCACATGAATGATCATTAGAGTTTCAAGATGTCACCTTACTTGAATCCATAGTCCAATACATACACTAAAATAACACCACCATAAAATCTCCCCATGAGATCCATGAAATTACGTGAAACACATAGAATACTCGTATGTATCAACAAATCCATTATCATCACAATTTTAGAACAATACTATCACAATTATATACATCCTTAATTTCATTTTCATATTCACATATCATATTTCATAATTTCATGTAACAAACACTCTGAAACATCAATGTTCAAGAATAACTATTAAAATTTCGTGAAACACAAAGAAAAATGCAAAGGCCACACATAACAGGGAGGAGGCAAAAATTCATGTTAAAAGTGAAGAAAGAAAATAGAAGGTTCCACAAGTAACCAGTGGATTTGGTTCAATGATGCAGAATTCACACCAGCGAGTTCCACAGGTGACATGTGGATTTTCTCACAACTTGTGGATTTTCCAATTTTGATTAGAAATAAGATTTTTTTTAAGTAAAACTTGAACTCAATTGTTCAAAGCCTTAATTCTCACAATCCCTTCAACCATTTCAGATTTTATAAACAAGCAATGACAAAAATCGCACCTTTATTGTCAACCATGTTTAATTCAACACCTTTGCAATACAATACACAAAGCATCACTAAATTTGATCACAAAACCTTAACATGCAATTAGAATTTCTACTTCTCAATTTCACAGCTCAATTAAATACATAAATTAACTCATACAAATTTCAATTTTTCATCTCCAATCAGTTAACTAAGTCATTAAAATGTTGGATTGTAACAGTTAGTTTCCATACCTAATAGAACGGTTGAATAGACTCGAACAACTCAAGGAACACCTAAACACATTTATCTCCGCAGGATGCTTTGTCTATACCTAGGAACAACACAACACAAGAACAATAAGGACCTACTGTTATAATCACTGACCAACAAAGACTAATATTGATGATTAAAACCTCACATGCAAACAAAGGAGGGTCAAATGCAAGCCAGAACAGAGAAGACCCACAAGAAAACGAGCAAAAAGTTCAACTTACACGGTTGAAGAAACTGATCGGATAGAAAGGAAGAGCTTGCCAAGAGGACCACCTAAGCGATCTCCTATCTTCAAACAAATGAACAAAAGGTGAGAACTCCTAGAGAGAAGTCAGAGAACTCTAGAAGAGTTGTTTATAAAGAGATTGTATGTTTTAAAATAATGAAACTCATTTATAACAAAACTATTTATACTAAAACCATTTAATATTAAAATAATTGAGTCTCACTATTTTTGAACCACTATCACTTCTAAAATGTCATTTTCTAAGGTTTTACTATAAATGGATTTTAATATTAGTTTCTATGAAATAAATTCTTTTTCTTCCCAACAAATGTTGAAATTATTATTTTTGGTTAGTATGTTTTGGTTCTTGTAAAATATTTTCTCTTATAAAATCTCTTGTTCTTTAACATTCTTTTAAAGGAAGATAAGAAAACATTATTTAATGGGTATATTAAAAGAAATTAAAGATCATATCAACATTACACGTCACACTATCAAGTTCAACCACTACTAAAAAAATTCATATTTCCTGTCAATTTTGTTTTAAAAATATTTTTTTTAGGAAATATTTGCAAATTTTGTTATGAAAAAAAATTGCAAGAAATTGCTACCAATTTTTTTGCAAAATATTTTATATAAAACACTTTCGCAAGAAACTTTGTAGGAAATACTTGCGAATTTTATAATTTTGTAGGAAATAATTATCCATGAAGAAAATACCTGTCAATTAAGATTCTTAGAAAAAATGACAAAAAAAAGTTTTTTCTTTTAAATTTATTCAACAAATTTGAAAGAAAAATCTCATATAATATGAAAATTTCTAGTAGTTAACCCACAATACTTATTTCACCTTTTGTAAAACATATAAGTAGGATTAAAATAAAACTCTCCCATGGGAGTAAAAACTTATTAATTAAACGTAAGTATCACAATAAATTTAATAAATAAACAAATTCTGAATTGGTAAACACATAATTAGGGTTTGACTTTTTTCATCCCATTATTTTTTAATCAATTTTCATTAGTTTTAGAATAATTTTTTTAGAATGTATGAAAACATTCTATAAAGTTCATTTTAGTATATGTTTTTAGTCCTTTAACTTTCAGTGAAGATTAAAATTAGTTTCTCTTTGAAACTTTGGACCAATTTAGTCCCATATCTTTAGAAATACGTGAATTTAATCGTTTTAATCAAATTTTGTTAAATTTATTTGACATTTCAAATGTGTTTCTCAACTATAATTGAAGCGAAAATATGTCGAACGATGTAAACAACTCAAATGCTATCTTGAAATGCGTTTGAAACATTAAATAAACTTAACAAAATTTAGTTAAAGAACTAAATTCACACATTTCTAAAGTTTAATGACTAAATTAAACTAAAATTTTGAAGAGGGACTAATTCCAATTTTCACTTAAAATTAAGAGACCAAAAATATATTTAATCTTACAAAAATTATGGACTACAAAAAGAAATAGCCATATAATTATCATCCTTTTTTCCTTATATTTTATAGCAATCATATATTAAAAAGAATAATACTTAAATAATTTATATATTTCAGACTTTTTTTAAACTATTGAAAAAAGGTATACTTTTAAATTATTGCTAAATACTGTAATACTAATCAGAGAATTTATTTAGAATATTGAAAAAGGTATTCATTTTAATTATAATGTGTTCATTATATAGAAGGAATTGCAAGGATGGCGTTAATATTTTGGTTCATATAATTTGAGTTTTATGGATTTATTGCTCATCAGATTTAAGAATATTGGAATTTTTCTATCCTCGATTTAAAGTATTACTCTTAAAAATTTGAATTTGACAATTAAAATTAACTTATAAGTTAAAAAAAATTAAAGAAAGAAAGCTTCTCCAAACTAATTGTAAAAGAAACTTTTCTTTGTATTTTTCTCTTTCGGAAGGAGGAGCATATGAAAAACCTTATTCAAATAAGACTAATAATGATATTACTACAATTTTTCTTTACATATTTAATCATTTGATTTTTTAAATATTTAAGTGTAGTTTAGGCAAATCACACATTAAATAACTGCTTGTAGAATGCTAATTTAATCAATTCAATTATTAAATTTCATATTTTTATTAATTAAATTGTGTATACAAAATATGCGTATTAATTATTATATAAACTATCGATAAAAAAATTCAAATTTTATATATGAAGTTTATAACATAATATTATGAAATTCAACCATGAATTAACTTCTTTTCTTAAAATGTTAGTAAAAATATAGTTTAAATATTATATCTAGTGTAAGCGGTCAATCTTTAATTGCACTTATAATAAATAAAGTGTTCGCCACCCTAATTTAGTGGAAAATGATATGTTAACAACAATTTTTTAAGAACTTATCTTATTACCTGACGTGATAGTGATATTTTATTGTTGAATTTTTTGTTTTTACATTTCCATGTTGAATGGTTGAGTAGGAGAGAGAAAGGATGGTTGAAGGAGTTACAAAAGTGAGAGAATCAAGGAGAGAGAGAGAGAGCGAAGTTACAGAAGTGAGAGAAGTAAGGAGAGAGAGCAGAGTGAAAGTGGTGAGAGAAGTGGATAACAGTTTGTGATTTCTCCATCCCTAGGTTTGATTTTCCCCCAAGTTTTTTCTTCCTCCATCTTCGCAGTCTATTGTTCGTCACCCCTGTAATTTTCTTTTTCCTCCATGGCCGTAGTTTTCTTCTTCCTTCATTCTGCAAATTTCTCGTTCGTCCGTTTTGGAAGATACTTTCGGACTGGGTTCGTCATTTCCCTTTTGGTGAAGTAGAAAAAGTTTTGGGTTTACCCATTGCAACAAATTTTTTTTATTCATTGATGTTTGTGAAAATGAGACATTTTTATTTATGTTTTTTTTTAATATATGATAAAGTTTGGATTTTTTTAAAACAGTATTGTTCAAGACTGGATTGGTGAAGCAGGATTGATGTTTTTCGTTCTGTTGTGGTCCACATTAGTGAAGAGGCACGAACCAAGCATGTTAAATTCTCAAAATTTAAGTTCTACTACCTTTATGTGGGTAAGTGAAAACAATGTAATGTAGAACCTATACTTTTCTGTGAAACATTGTTTTCCCTCACCCGCATAAAAGTAGTAGCCCTTAAGTTTTAAGAATTTAACATATGTTGGTTCGTGGATGAGGTGGGTTGGTATAACATGAAGCCATTTCAATAGGTGGTGGTGTGACAAGTGATCCAGGATTTAAGTGCCGACCTAAGAGTCCTGTTCTCCTAACCTGCGTTATATGATTTGGACAAAATGTTTCCACTTGTT
>Ga0099822_1000265_pt1 | contig 43060 bp, 20 predicted proteins | sample CowpeawhiteBW_FD_76839 | JGI IMG/M metagenome (GOLD analysis project Ga0099822, IMG submission 76839) | Root nodule microbial communities of legume samples collected from California USA - Cow pea white BW | ecosystem: Host-associated > Plants > Roots > Nodule | place: USA: California | collected... | reverse complement strand
AATCAAAGGGTGAAAATTCTTCCTTATATGTTTGTATGTGAAATGCAAAGAAGACATGAGTGACTGACTGAAGAGTATGAGGTCTTTCTGAGTCTCATTCTCACACAAACAAAAGGCTTACATCAGAAATTTTAGGCTGTCAAATACATAGCTTTTTACATTTTACGGGTGAAGTTGTATCTCTATGTTCCATCATGTGTAGATCTTAATCTGGTGAGAGATATGCAGCTTAGAAGGATTTGGGAAAAGATGTCAAATATTTAGTTTCTATAGTTTAATACTTTGTATAAAATTTACCAGAAAATTACTTTTTTTAAAATAGTTTTTTTCACCATTTCAATTTTTTTAATTATACTTGGGAAGAAGAAAAAAAAAATTGGAACTTTGGTATCTTGGAAAAAAATTTCACCTTTCCATTGTTAATCATGGATTTTACAGAGAGAGTTGGTGTGTAAGAGGAAAGTGTTGAAAAGCCCTAGCTAGCATTTCATCAACTGAGCTTCACTTTCTCTTTCGCTATGGCCTTCTATGGAGCCGCAAAACGTGTTTGTGTTTTCATAAGCCGGAATCGTTCATATTCTTCTTCTTCATCGGAAAACGTGAATCTAATAAAGCAATTGCGAGAGAGAACAAGCGCTCCGATCAAGGACGTTAAAGCCGCTCTGGTGGATTCCAATTGGGACATCGACGCTGCTCAGAAGGAACTCAGAAAAAGGGGAAAAGTTTTGGCTTCCAAAAAATCTTCTCGAATCGCCTCCGAAGGTTTGCTCGCCCTCGCCCAAACCCCCGCCAAAGTCGCTCTCATCGAACTCAACTGCGAGACTGATTTTGTCGCCCGAAACGATATTTTCCGACACTTGGTTTGTCTCTTCATATTCATCATATTTCAATTAACAATCTTTTTCACACATTTCCTCACTCACTCTCTTCTTCAATCTGCAGGCATTGTGTTTGGCAAAGCAAGCGTTGTCGCTCGATAGCTCTTCTTCTTCTGCCTTTCATGTCGGACCTCAATCTTTGGATGTACGTTAATTAACGCTCTTAATGTTGTTGCAATGAACCTCTTTTATATAAATGAACTGAGTTTCCTCGTTTCCTAAAATCCTCTCGAGTTACGATGTTGTCACAGTGTGTTTATTGACATCATTGCTTGTATTTGCCAGTACACGACGTTGAATCTTGAGCATCCGAAGATCAGCGGAGAAACTACCGTTCAAAATGCAATCACTGAAGTGGCTGCCATGATGGGGGAGAATGTCAGGCTTAGAAGAGGTTATGTCTTGCCTACTTCATCCAACGGTTTTATATCTACGTATCTTCATACCAGTCCCCAACCGGGTAAAAAATTCATTCCACTTCTTGTTTTTGTTCTTTTTACTTTTTGCTCTGCTCTTACCAATCTTTTGCCACTCTTGCATTGCATGTGAAATGTCGGGGCAGTGTATATATTTACACGCTTGAAGTTGTTGGAATGAGATCAGTATCATTTTGTGTTACTATATGTTGTTACCTTGCGGTACCTAGAAACTGGACCCAATAAGGATCCTGACTCTCTCCTGTTTGTTTGATTAGGTTTGGGTCGCATTGCTGGAATTTTGTCCCTTGAAGTAGATGATGGTAAAACACAAGTGGAAGCTCTACAGCGTGTTGGATCAGAATTAGCCATGCATGTAGTGGCAGCAAAGCCATTATTTTTAACAAAGGAACTCGTGCCTTCAGATGCTTTGGAAAATGAGCGAGAAATTCTTAAATCTCAGGTATATGTGGGTTTCTTTTGGATTCAAGCTCAGGCCTGTACTGAATTCATGAATCGTAGTTAATATGGAATTGCTAGGCTTCTGTTTGTTTTGGTCTTTAAGTATTACTAGAAATTCTGTCATTTATTTCAGCAATCTAAATTAATGAATTTAGATGAATTAGCCTTCCCGTTAGTAACAATAGAAAAACTGAGTAAAAACTGCTGTATTACTTCATTGATAACTTACATCACAAAGCAAAGTACATGTAGAACCATAAAGAGCCAAACAAACTTGACCAGCAAAAATAGCAAGCTGTCACAACATAAAATTGAGTTAACACCCTCTCAGATATTGTATCAATCGTTCTGTGCTACTTTAATTTTCTTGTTTCCTTAATTGACGTGTATTTTCCCATCTGGGGGATAGGTTTGAAAGTTGGCGATGCTTGCATAGATGCAGCAGACCAGAGGGTCTTTCTAAGGACTGTTTAAGATGGTGTTGTAGGTTTAATCTGGCTTGTACATAATAGTTTTTAACTATATTTCAATTGGCGAGGTATGGTTCAATAGAGAAAATGGACATTTGAACTAGTTTCTTTTGTGAACTGTGGCCAGTTACACCTGTACAAGAATGATAACCTTCTTGTGCCTGGATGAATAAGAGTTTAGGGTTGGCCTAGTTAGAGCAATTCAACTCTTTCTCTTGTAATTAAAATTCAGAATTGGAAGAAAACTTTGTTGAGCAGTTGGAATCTGCTCAATATTTTTTTCATTTCTTGATTCATATACTTCATATGCTAAAGTTCCACTTTTTTTATCAATATTTAAAAACCAAACGAAATTTTTTAACTTTTACTATGGTTTAATTATTTCAGGCAGAATCCTCTGGTAAGTCTCAGATGGCCGTAGAGAAAATGGTTGAAGGACGACTACGCAAGTATTTTGAGGATGTTGTATTTATGGACCAAAAGTTCATTATGAATGACACTATGAATGTGAAGGTATGTGATGTTTCTGTGAATTGAAATGGATTGATTTGTGATTTATGTCAGGGTGGAAATTATGATGGCTATAGCCATATGGTGGTTGTCAGTGTGAGTACTTGTTGTGGTGTTTACAATTCTTGGTAAGGTTCTGGTGGCAGCAAATGCATTCGTTATTCGGTACCATGGTTGATATGAGGGATTAATAAATTTGTTAACAGCCCCTGCATCAAGTTGTAGATCGCCTTAATTTGTGAATTTGGTGAAAAGTGACAATTATGATGTCTTAACTATTGAAAAAGGCAAAATAGAGGTGCACTTGAGGGTTAGAGTTGGGTTGTCTTATTTGGAAATGCCTGATTAATTATCACATTATTGGAATCCTACTTCGTTTTATGGTTGAAACTTTTTTTTTTTTTTTAATTTGAACTTACATATAGCCCACATGCCCCAATAATCAAAATCATCTCTAAATAGTGATGTCTCCTTCACTTCTGAGTTTATGATAATAAATAGGAAATGAGAAACCTATATTTGCTGCTGGGAAGCTGAGAATTTCTTCCAAGCAAATATGCAATATAGAACTGTAGGTAGTCATTCAAAGTTTCAAACTCGTGGTTAACCTCAGTATGTTTCCGGACACTAATCAGAAAATGAAGGTGTTTTGTTTATTGTAGTGCCATTAAGCTTCTAGACTGTGCCTTTGACTAGCGTTATAAATATATTTAGTGGAATTACAAAGTGCATACTCTTTAGATGTGTATTTGCTATTTATGTGTGTGAAATGCTGTGTACCTTTTGTGAAGCATCCATCTTAGACCAATTTGTTTGTTTGGTAATTGATTTTCTAGTATCTCTCATTCTTCTTTGCAGGCGGTGCTGGATAATCTATCCAAGGAGGTGGGTTCATCTGTGAGGGTTGTAAACTTTCTGAGAATGGAAGTTGGGGAAGGAATTGCAGGGTAAAACCAGTACATTTTTGGATAGTCTTTTCCTATCTTATTCTAGATTCCAATTGTGTACCATTGAAACGAAAATCATTGCAATTGTCCTTATGTTAAGGGTTTAACCAAAGTATTGTAGACATTATGTTTTGCTTGTTTTCACCATGCTGTAATTACAGGATTTGGGATTAAAGTGCATAAATAAACTTATATTATTACTTTGATATGTCTCTAGTAATGTGTCATTTTTAGCTAATTAAAAGTGTTAAATTTCTCCGTTTTATATGATAATGTGTACAACCTAAAGTATTTTTTACCTCACCTACCTAAAATGATTATGTTATGTCTTCATACCTAGAAACTTCAGAATCAGTCAAGTTCCTTTTTGGCTTTGCAGCGTTCTATTCCTGACTGACCCATCCAATGCTCTCAAACAATTGAGAATAAAGTCGTTGATTAAACTCCCATTATGCTTTTCATGTCTGAGAGTTTATTTAAATTTACTTTTTGGATTGAATTAACAATTTTTTCTGGCCATCTACATTTTTCAGGCAAGAAACAGATGATGCATCTGAGACTGTCGCCCAAGTTGCGTAAGTTTAAGGAGTTTCTGTCTATTCGGGGAGGGAACCCTCTGAGAGCTCTGCTTTGTTTTTAAGGCTTTTGCTCTCTAGCCGATTATATTCAAACATATATGTTCCGATATTGATCAAGCGACGAGGTACATGATTCGGTTGAAAATTTTGCTCGGTAGTGGGAATCATAAATGATTTCTGTTAGACTGTATTACTTTAGTTGAACACATTAGCGTGGCTCTCAAAATAATAGTTATTGTTATATATCTTGAGTTCACAGTTTCTCGATTTTATTTTTTCAGAGCTAGCAAATAAATTGATACTTTGGAATTAACGGAACAATTGTGGAACAGCAGACATGTTTGTGTTTGCTTATTATGTATTTTCAATTTTAGTCCCCTTTAAGTGATTTAAATATAGTGTGAATCCCATTTTCAAAGCTAGTTTTGCGCATTAATACGCTGCACTTTGAACGTTCTATATATTATGTTTAACTATTTGTAGTGTACATTTGGACGCACGTTTCGTGGCCTTGGTTTTCAATCATTAACAGAGTAATCCAACTAAACATTTGGCTACTGTAGAATATGGGTTGTTTCTTCACGCATCTCCATGACTTTTGTGATACTCCTATGATCTAAACACAAGTACAGAGTCTCTCATATTTTTTTTTGTATTACTCTTTGGAAGTGTTAAATGAAATATTTGAGTAGTATGATCGGAAGAATTTTGAGTTCACTGATATGGCAAATAGTACTGTACTCCTTTAAACAAAAGTATCGTAAATTTCCGAACTCTGTTGTCGTTTTTCATGTATTGATTTATAATCAGTTGAAAATTGATGCTTTGAACCATTTTTCTGGTTTATGAAGACGCAATGGATGAGGAAAGTTCCTACTGTGTAGATTGTGATCTTGCAAGTCGTTTTTTTACATTGTCTTGTATTATAATAGAGAGGGTGTGACAATTGGAAAATGTGGAAGCGCAACTGCTATTGCTTCCACCCAACATTAACTCTTTGGGAATCAACTCAAGCACAAACTAAGCATAATAATTTAATACTTAAGAAGGAAGCATGAGATTTTCCATCATCACACACACAAACCTAGGAGAAAAATAATGCAAAAAGAATGAAGCCAATTAGTTTATCGTAGGAAACATGTGTAGGTAATCATGAATACAAGTTCATAGAGGTATGAGATGTCATCCAACAGTCTATGGGATGGAGAAACATGTCCAATTATTAATTAAAAAACAACGTAGAAGCTAGCATCAAGCTTCCTATTCATTGCAATCAAGACATAATTCTTTTCATATATATATGACAATAAATAATAGGATTGAATATATTTATAGTAATTGGATGTCAAATTATAATTTTTTTCTTTAAATTTTGATACATTTTTATTATCAATTTAAGAAACGAACGTGTATGGTTATTTTAATCTAACAATGCCGAATTTGTTTACATGTTAAATGAAGTTGATATTAACATTTGAATTGGAACATCTAAAATGATGTACATAGTTTAAACGTTAATCTGTAAGGACATTATTCGACACATAAAAAAAGTTTAAGATAACTAGATTATGAAAATTATTTGTTTAGTTTTAAAAAATTTGAAGACTAAACCATATCAAAGTTCGAAAAATGAACCGATTCTAATTTTAAAATAGTTATGGTTTTTGAAATATGAGAGAGGAACGACGTTATGAATATGAATATTGTTTATGACTTGTCCACAAACCGACACGGTCACCGCAAATGATAAAGTCACGCAAAGCTTCGAAACCAGTGTTTTAGAAATTGTCAAATCCGTGAATTCACATTCACATGCATTTTGATGAAACTTTTTTGCGTCCAAAAGTATACATACTATAATATAATAAATAAAGTCACTTCCTTATTTTATGCGGAAGCCACTGCAGATAATGGGATTTGTCATCTGTGGTGAAGGAATAATAATAATTATAAGGAATATTATTGCATTTGCGTTTCACGCGTACACTGTCATGGCTACAGATCATAAGCTTCCGTTTCTAAACATATAGAGGAAGAAGTAAACAAGTTATCAGAAACTACACGAAAATGGCACAGAAGCTTCTTCTTGCCACTAACGCGGACTCTGTTACAATGTCAACCCTATGTGTATTTAATTAACTACACCATTTCACATCACATTTTCTCTTTCTATATATAGACACTGAAAGTTGAAAGAAGCTGTGTTTTCAAAGTTGAAAGAAGAAGAAGATGGGGAACTACATTTCTTGCACTCTATCAACAGCAGGGAACAAGCATTGGAGAGGCATAAAGGTGATATTTCCAAGTGGTGAGATTGAGGAGTTTGAAGAAGGAGTTAAAGCAGCAGAACTGATGCTTGAGATGCCAAGTTTCTTTGTGGTGAACACTCGGTCTCTGCATATTGGACGAAGGTTTTGTGCACTCAACGCAGATGAAGAGCTTGAGTATGGGAATGTTTATGTGATGCATCCCATGAAGAGGCTTAATTCTGTGGTCAAACCATCTGACATGGGTGCCTTGTTACTCACTGCCAAAAGGGTCACTGCCAAAGTCAGAGTTGTTCCTGAGAAACAAGTGGAGGAGACAAAGCTGAAGCTTGACGACATTGAAGAGTTTTCTAGCCCCGAGTTCATGCACAGGTTGTCCATCACCAGGTCAAAGAAACCTTTGCTTGAGACCATAGCAGAGGAACCACTGTGTGCAAGATCATAATCAGAAGTTCTGCAGATTCTGGCTTTCTTGTGATTGGAACTGTTTAGGATTTTTTTTTTTCTTTATTGTGATTGGAATTGTATGTATTACTGAAACTAATTCAAGACATTAGACATGCAGTATTGTTAGACTATTCTTATATTCAATTGTTAGGTTTCATTGTAGAAAACTTCAACTCTATTGTTGTTGGATTTTAGTTGGGATTGAGAGCGAAATTTAATGATGTTTATTTCACAAGATTTGGTTATGATTACCAGATTGAAGGAATGTGAAGTTAGATGATGGTGGTTTCAGAAAACAACTTGAAGGCTTTCCAATTCGTTTACGCGTTTCTTCTTGTCTGTGGACATCGTGTGTATTATTTGACTTCTCAAACTTGTTGTTTTGTTTTTTCAATTAATACTGATTTGAGACTTCATTAATATACAAATATTATCTTCAAAGATCATAATGACATAAACTTAAAATTTAATAACCATCTTAAACAAGAATTAATAATTCACACAGTTCATCCTTTAATTTCATTTTGTGATATAACAAATCGTCTGTCTTGAAAACAGTAACATTTTTTTCTATTTCATTCTGTCCTAACAACATATTCCAAACCATTGTTTAATAGTAATGGTGATGTAGTCTTCAAAAATACTGAACTTGCTAGTATTGGGAAATGCATAACGAAATATGCTTGTTAGGGAATACAAGTGTTGAAAAAAATCTTCATGAATCTGTTAAGGCTACAAGTACACATTAAGACAATATTTGCTGTAATACATTTTATGATCAAAGGTTCATACTGCTACCTAAACGTAACTGCTCTAAATTCAATGGGATAATACAAAATTATGAAATTTACATTGCTATGTACAGAAATGATAGCAACTAGCAAATGAAATGAGTATAAAATCCGTTAGGTTATTATTATCTAGTTTGGCAGATCATTTCAGCTACCTCACCCATGACGCTTGTCCCTCTAATTTCTAGCAGTCGCAGAGCCAAGTCTTCTTCATCCATCTGTCTTAATCCGTTGCTCATTCTTTTCAATATACCCACCTCAAGCTCCTGGATCCACAGTGGCGTGCAGCTAACCATCAAGCTCATAACCCCTGACACATACGCACGCCAGGTTGCACAATCACAGCGAAGAGATACTTTTCCATCAAGTGCATTTGCAAGAAAATCTAAATGAATCCCAAGAACCTTTGGTCGTCGTTTTGATGCTGGTGATGAAGAGTCGATACCCCAGGCAAACGCTCCACCAAGTACGGCAAAACACGCAAGTGCATAACCTCTCAGCATAGCCACAACAACTCCAGGTTCTGCCCCTTCATGCTCTAACCCCTGCGCTGACAAAAACCAGGAAGGTAGAGTTTCTGTGATCAAAGATTGAACCAAACCTGAACCACCAGATATCCAAAGAAACGAAGCCCCAAGAAGAGCAGCATGCTTTACACGTGTCATTGATTCAGCAAGAGAAACCTGCCCGTATCTCATCCCATACTTGGTCTTCTTTAGCTTCTCCACTTCACCCTTGGGCAACCCACTGTTAGCTATATCTCTAACCGAAAGCATTAAAAGAGATACAATTTCTTCTGTCAAAAACATGACATCTCTAATAGACCGGTGAACTCTTAAGTAGAGAAACCCAGGAGCAACCGGAGTGATCCCTCTGTAGAAGTGAGAACCAAAGCCATGACCAAGGAGCGTGCCAACACCTCCGTTGTTATAAATACAGGCAGAACCAAGTCCAAGGGTGGAAGTGAAGCAACTTCTTAAGAGCTGAACTACAGCATCCCTGCTGTGGTGGAAGACAGTTGCAGAAGCAGAGAATACAAAAAAGTCACTCCAACGCTTCACCTTCTGAGCCCACAAAGCACCAACAATGGGCATACATGGCCAGGGGCAACCAGAAGAAAGGGCAATCAAAGATGGTCCAGCCAAAACAATGAAGCGCTCATAAGATTTATCCAGTTTATATGTTATTGTGAGACTCAGAAAAGCTGCCAACGGCAAAGGAAGTGTAGCTGGAGCATTACCATCTGCTAGCAGCAGTTAGAGAAGTAGTGTCAACTGATCAATTTTGTCAAAGATAGAAAAAAAGATACAAGAGATGCTGAAAACTGTCTGGACTACACAAAGGAGTCTATTTTATGCAAGATAATTACAGTAGATACAAATAATTATAGAAAATTTTATTCCTGTGAACATGATATGTCTATAAATCATACTATAATAACTTTGGTTCTAATTAAATATCCCTATGATTATAAAGATTCTAAAGATGGTCCTATGAGATCATCACAGATACTCAAATATTCTAAAGATGATATCAATAGACATTTCTCATATTTCTAACATATATAGAGAACGTTCACTTCATTTTTGGCTGATGTTCATATAAACAGGTAATGAAAACACGATCTGTCAAAAACTGGAGACAATGACTTCATATTTCTATGTCAATCATATAGCCCGTAGCTAATTCATCATCCACGAGTTATTTCCAAAAAATAACTACGAATATGCAGAACATGACAGATTAGTTGGTCTATAGGGAGAAAACGAAAAATGCAACAACAATCACCAAGGAAAGGATAAATTGAACTCAAAAAGAAGGATTCATCTAAAGAAAGTAAACTTGACAAACCTATAGCAAGGCTAGGGACATCAACACCTGTGGCTGCTAAAATTTTCTTGATTTGTTGCTCAACAATAGATAAATTTGCAGCAGGGCTTGGCCAATCAGTTCCGTTCATAAAAGCAGGCTTCCAAATGCCTCGTGTTACTTCAGCTGACAAGTAGCTTATAATAGTTCCCAAAGTTGCCGGAAGAAAATCAGCCAGATCTTTGAGACCTAGATAGAAATCAGGCAGATGATTTATTAAGCAAACAGCTGCCTAAAGAAAACTTAAAAAATAAGACAATGGCAACCCATTTCAATGAATTCCCAAACTTAGAATTTTTTAATTACCGTACAATTGTTCCAATAAGTTAATCTATCACAACTTAAAGAAGCATGGATTTACCTAGCATTAGGCCTAGCCTTCATCTTTGAAGACACTACTAAGATGAAGTTTTTTAAAAAATACCTTTTAATTTTGCTTGATAATTTTATGGTTCCTTAGCTTAATTGCAAACTTCTACACCACCAGTGATTTTGTCAAACAATTGGCATGCACTCCAAACATGTACGTCCACACTAGGGAGTACACAACTACAAGAGTAGTAGTGAGCACAAACCTATCTGGATTTGGGAGAAACGTAGCAGCAGGACAACAAACATGACCAAGTCTTTTCTTACGTCCTCAATTTTAGTTAAACATGCAAGAGAGGGTGCCTCTTCTCTTGCATCCTCCTCCTTTTATTTACCTTGCAAATCCCCTCTAAGAACTAACTCCTCCAAGCAACTAATTATAATAACTTTCCTAACTATCTTCCCAATCCTAGCAAACACAATTTATTTCAGTGACAAGTGGACAAGAGAGTTTGGTAGAACAATATCATTTTTATGAAAAAAAAAAGCACTTGTATTCAATCTTTTCACTTGCTAAGTCATTCCGATAGTCATGAGCCATGTTCAATATTTGATCATCATTAGTCCACAACTGACATTCTCACATTTTATAACATGAAAGCCTCAGTGTAATCCTGGAACAGTTATTAATGATAAGCAATTAAAAAAAAAAAAAAAGAGGCTAGAATGTATCCACGAGTGAACTGAGCAAACCTGTAGCCAATTCACGGGGAGAGAGTCTTCCATGTGCACAAGCAGTAAGAGCAGCATCAAGAACAAATGGAGTTGCTTCAAGGATGTCCCATGCAGGCACTTTAAGTTTCATCAGAGCATCATCCAGTGAAGAGCAAGATGAATTACTACTTCCTGAAGTTGTAGGCGTCAATGACTGAGCACTTCGATTTATCTTCTTGCATATCATGCTTAGTAGCGCTTCAACAATCTGAGAAACTGGCCCTCCGGGTGCAAGTGTAGAACAGGTAGATGCAATACATTCTCGATGTTGCCGATACCAAATGTTTAATTTTGGAAAGGATTCCATAAATAAAGGCTCTAAAGAAAAAGTTATCATTTTTGAAAATCTTCTACAACTTACTCGATCTTTTGGTGATTTCCCAAAGGATGCTAACATACAATTTCGAACCAATAAAAGGTACTCAGGACCTAACTGTGATCCTAATGCTGGAGTTGCTGCACCACCCATCACATGCTCAACAGGTGGATGATTAAACCGCCATAGTCTCAACAGGAGAATAAATGCATTAGAGAACACTGCATGACAAGTGAGTTTTTCACCAGTAACAGCAGTCCATGAGAGATTAGGAACAGATGATCCAAAAGCTTCGCATATTGGCATCAAAACAGCAGCAAGTAACGGAACCTGAAAGAAGAAATTAAAATGAATACATAGAATAGGACAACAAACTAAAAGCTTCAATAGTTATTATTGTGATTCCTCATAGATTAGGGAAGGGACCAATGTAGTTCTTATAAAACTTTGACAACCCTCGCCATATAAATTGGTTTTATGGAGCTTGAGTTAGGCCCTAAAATTTAATTCTAATATGGTATTAAAGCATATCCGATAATTGTTATTGGGTTACACATATTTGTGTACACCCTAAATGTCTACTCCTAGGCATCATGGGTGATGTCATTGGGCCACCAACATTTGTCTTCACTCTAAATATCCAATCCTAAGTGTGAAGGAGCATGTTGGAATCTAGTATCAACTAGAGATATAACCAATTTAATTATAGGGGTGCCGTTACAATGTCACCCACATTTGTCCACATTCTATATGTCTAGTCTTGAGCATCTAGGGTGGGGTGTTGAAATCATATTGACTAGGGAAATATTTCAATGTAGTCTTCGTAATGCTTGGGTAATCTTTTTCTTTGTCTGTATGCATAGGGTAGGGTTGTTCTAAAAAGCGTTTATGTCATTCATATTAGTTTTCCTTTTTCCTTTGAGTGAAACAAGAATGTACACCACTTGCTATATTAAATCAGAACATACCACACCGTGTAGGGAGAATATCTGAACACTGTCTACGGATGAAATTCCAATCAGAAGGACATTCAACAAAGGAGCATGGTTGATCAAATAGCTTTCAGTCCCAGAATATTTAGGAGGAACTGGAGGTGAAAGCATCTTTACTATGAAAAAAACGATATGTTCCTACATCCAAAGATAGTCATTACAATCATGAGTAAAAAATCAAAAACTGAAAAGGAATGGAAGCAAACAAAAATGAATTATCGAGAATAAAGCAAATAAGAAAATAAAATGAAAATGGTGTTGGGATCACCTGCACATTCCAACCACGTACTAAAGATGCCCCACAAAGAATGGTAGCAGCAGATATCTTTTCTTCATCCGAGCCATTGATTGCAAATTCAAATATTTTCTCAATCTCTGCTAAGCTTCCATTACATCCACGAGCTTAAATTCAGTTGTTTTACCACAAGTAAATATACAAATAGAGCATATGGTACCCTGAACTTCAGGAAACAGAAAAGTATAACTGAAGCCCAGGTATTAGCATACTACAGTCAATTGGACAGCTACTACTTTCAAAAACACATTAATGCACACTTTGAATGCGTATCTCTATTAAATATCTATGTATGCGTTATCTCTATTAAATATCTATGTATGCATTATCTCTATTAAATATCTACGTATGCATTTCTACTTTGCCTTTGATACAAGTAATTTTCTATTTTGTTTACCAGATGAAATGAGGTCCATTATCCAAGATACAATGGATGGGATTAATAAACCAATAGAGTTATTACTACCCTGCCCAAGTTTAATTAAGAAAAGGTACTCCTTAACAACTCTTTAAATAATATATGCAGTGTATCTATGGTATTTCAATATTAACTCTATGCTAGTACGTATTTGCAAACCATATTAAAGATAACTATAAAAGTCCTGTTTTTCCTTTCATATTTGGGGGGAGGGGGGGGCAGGGATATAGACAGCAGGATACATACTATAGAAAAAAAATTGTATTATCATACCAAAACTGAAAAGGAATCAGAAAAGTGAAATAGAAAAACTAGACAAGATAATAATTTTGAGTTGTCATTGCTGCCTTGCCATGTGGATATAGCACTCCTACAGAGCACATGTAATGTATGAGTATGACTACAGAAATGATATGAGGTAGCAGCATACCTAGAAGCAGGAGTTGCAACTAAGACATTAACCAATTGAGGAGTCAGTGGTGATCCCTTCATTAATGATGACCAGCTAGGTAGATGGTTAGGAATACTATGTGGCAGCTGATTGAAAGGTGCACTGACATAACCGGGCCAGAAATACGCGGAGGTATCAAGCAGATGCCTTGCTATACAAGCCTCCACAATCAGATGCCTTAAGTTGCCCGCTGCAAGAAAAAACATGATGAGCTATCACTCTCAAACCAAAGAGGTATAATAAGGGGCCCAAGACAAACACAAGATACCCTTATAAGAGCACACATCTGAGAACAAAATAATCAGAAGAAAAGAGAAAACTTGATCATTCACAACAAAAATATCAGGAGCATGATAGAGATTGAGCGAAGGTCAAGTTGAATAGCCCTGAAATTTATTAAGTAACAATTAACAGGATAAATGAAAGCATATCCATATTTGATCCATATTGCCTGTTTGCATTCACTAGTATTCCTACATTGTCATTTTCTTAATCACGAAATTTCTTACATGTTAGTTATAACTGTACAAAAGATACAAGCGAAAGTTGTCTGCTTTTATTTTAAGTTAGGTACTCCAGCTGTGAGTTCTTTCTATGACCAAACCAAACACCACTAGTGTTTCATATTATAAGAGCAATTACTTACAACAGTTGGTGGGCAAGTCATTCACATTGGTATATTCCAAGTATCCACTATGTCCTGATACGAACAAAGTAGCCTTGGCAGCGGCCTGATTGGATCCCCAAATAACAGATTGTGGTGGAGTGAGTAAATCTTCATAATCACCCAATAGCTGTAAACTGATAACCAATTCCCCACGACGCTCTCCCAAAGCCTGCTTGTCCATCCTTTGATTTGTAGGGCTACGTTCAGCTTCTTCAATGAGTTCCCCTTCCTCTTCTTCAATAAGGTTGGTAACTACAAGGGTTGTAATGCACAATAACATACACAAGCAGGTATCAAGGCGAGGCACTGGACCCTCACTTGGATCCCTCTCCTAAAAAATGGGGGAATGTGTACGTCTTAAAACAAGGGAACAGAGGCCAATAGCATAAAAAATTACAGTAACTAATTGCATTTTGTAAAAAACCAGTAAATCAGTTGAATGTAAACCGACCAACAAAGTAAAATATATAACAGATATACTGCAATATCTTATGTTCTTTGGGTGACTACATCTTATCATACACATGCTAAGTCCATCAAGCAGTCTATCTCTCTCTCGCACACACACAAAGTGTTTGTCCCTGTCCAAAATATGAAATTGCTAGTGTGCATTTCGTTTCAGGAATTACCCTTTTTCCACATGGAAGAAATCATCCCCTACAGCAAATTCTAGTTAATTAATATACCTCGGATCAACTCTTACCCTTTGAACTAGCCGTAGTGCTGCAATCCATAAACCTAAAAAAGCACAGTGCCATGCAGCACCATTAACTGCTTGCAAAGCCTTAACCAACCCTGCAATTAGCCAACAATCACTTCAACCACGCAGTTCAACAACGCATGAACAAAAATAAATTCCTATCATTGCCAGATTCACCGTTGAGTCCAGTAACCACTGCGCCACTGAAATTTATGCTTACCGGTAAGAACTTCAACAGCACTAGCTTCAGCCACGTGATTTCCATCCATTGCATCCTCAAGGATAAGATCAATAGGAAGCCAAAGAGAAGACCAATTATCTTTGCAAGACTGAACCGCGCAAGAGGCAGCCACAACGGCACTGAGTTCAAGCTTAGGTGTCGATTTCCATTCAGAAGACAAACCCTTAATCCCAGGAGCGGAGTTAAAATTCAAAGGCAAAAGCGAGTCAGGAGTGACCTGCTTCAAGCTCCTCAACACGGTCGAGTTCGCGGCAAGCCGCTGAAGCTGGTGAACAAAAGGTCCCCAGTGCGCTGGCCTACAAATAACATCCACCGAGTCAGCGTAAACACAAATAAATGCAGTTCTTAAGGTGCTTCTTTTGTCAATGTTCTCCCATAAGAACGAGCTTGAGAATAAGCATAACCAATTCAACTTCAATTCTAACTGGAGAACATAATGGGGGCGTATATATAAAGTTTCGGTGTAGCATGATAACACGAAGGCTTACATGTTTCGCTGAACGAGTGAGAGGATTCTGGAAGTGACTTTGTGGTGAAGAAAGCGAGAGATGGTCTCAATAGCCATGGCAGTGTTTTTACGGTGCAAGGTGTCTTTGGTGTGGTTGGGGGAGGCGTCAATGAGCATGTTATCGACATCGATCCATCGGGGCTTGTGTTGGAGAAGTCCCTCATCGTCCAAGGAAGCTTCGAGCAACTGCGAGACGAGCGTGAAGAGTAGGTGGACGAGAACGAGGCCGGGGTGGGGGTCGTGGGAAGAGGAGGAGTAGAGGTGGGAGAAGCGAAGGGCGTGGTGGATGGAGGCCATGACCTTGGGGTAGTTGGGGAAGTGGATGTTGGAGGAGAGGGAGAAGGCGTGGCGGTTGAGGAGGTCGATGTAGAGGGCGTAGGCGGCGGGGTGGAGGTGGCGGTGGGGGAGGACGCGGGTGGAGAGGAGAGAGAGGGCGAGCAAGGGAGGGAGGATTCTGACCGCCATGGCTTTCTCGAGAAGCTTCCATGCGAGAGGGACGTGGTTGTCGAAGCAGATGTAGGAGACCAGACGGTGTGCGAGGTCGACGGAAGGGAGGGAGACGCCGGCGGAGTTGAGGGCGGCGCTGACCTGAATTGACCACAGCAGAGGGTCGGTCTTCTTCTCCTGCGCCCACTTGGTGAGTTCCATTACTCCCTCCCACACCATCGCTTCCATTCACCGATCGATCTCTTCACTTCGCAGTTTCTTCGATTCAGACTTCACTCACACCATCTTCATCTTCTTCTTCAAATTTTGAAAAACAAAAAAAAAAATGTAGCAGTTGTGATTTATTATTTGTATGAGATAAGATTGGGACATTTAAAAAATGAAGCAAACTTGGACGGGGCTTTTGTTCAGTATTCAAAGTTTTCATAAAGTGAGTCTCAGCATTTCAAAGCATGGAATGGAATCATTCCCATCATTTCGTCAACATCTTCGTCTCTTTCCTTCTCTTTTCACGCACTCCACCACTCAAATCATTCAAACCACCAATTCAGGGCCTGCCACTGGGCCTCCGCTTCTTTTGTTCTCGACATGGAGGGCATTTCTTCCTGCACCCCCCATTTTTTTTTTCTTCCTTCACTTCCACGGAGTGAGCAAAAGGCAAAACTGCCCCTTGCACCCACCACTCCCTTGCTGTTGGCCACCCTCTTTCCATCATTGTCACCAAATGTGTAATAGTTTAGAAGTATTTTATGGATTTCACAAATTTAAAAAAATTATATAAAAATAAACATCTTTAAACAGAAGAGTAAATCGAAGATTTTAATATTTAAGGGTTGTAGAGGAAACATATGGGGTGTGAAAAGTATTTCTAAGAAACATATGAAGCTAAAGCCTTTGGTGTCACAGTATTACGTGTCTCTGAAACTCGGTTGCATCAAGGAGATAAATGATAGAAGGGAGACGTAGAATTTGGTTGAGAATCGAGAATATGTACATTAATAATAATAATAATAATAATAATAATAATAATAATCGTAGAAAACATGTAGCGAAAGTTTTCATGGATATAAACATGGTATAATGATGTTAATATCTTTCATTTGTGTCATTGTAACTTTTTCAACTGTATTTTATTATATTCGGTCTAATACATGGTGATAAAATTTCTCAAGGCAAACAATTAACATGTATTATTCAATAGTTTTACGTTATTTATGAGTCGATATTGTACTAAAGAGAAAGGGGAGAAAGATTTGCATTATTAACAGAAATAACAAATTATATATCTAACTTATATATATCAACATTTCCCTTAAACTTAGGGTGGAATTATATTCCAACTTAAATTTATGTCTAAACTTAATAAAAGAAATAACAGATAAAAGTTTAGTGATGATTTGAACTACTTGATATTTGTTGGGAAGATGAACAAGTTTGACTTGTTGCATCAAAACTTTGTCATGTACAAAATAGAGGTCTAATTCAAAGTTTTTTTTGTATGAAAATGCATAATAGGATTAGTCGAGTGTAACACAACATCTAGGTTATCTGAATAGATGATTGGATTAGTAGAATAAAGATGAAACTCATGTAGAAGGGAAGAGATCCACATAATTTCTGATAAGACTACATCAATGCTCTTGTATTCAATTTTAATATTGCTGTGAGTGATCATTTTTTGCTTGTGAGAGAGCCATGAAATGATGTTGTTAGATAAACATAAAAACCCATTGCAGATTTTTTATCATCCAAATCAGCATCACTAAAACCGATTAGAATTAATTTGATGAAGACGAACAAGTAATAAGTAATCCATGAGTGACAATACTAGCCAAGTATCTTAAAATCCGTTTGACAACTTTCCAATGATGCTCTTGAGGGTTATGCATGTATTAGCAAATTTTGTTGACAACATAAGCAGTTTTCTGGTGTGTAAGGGTGATGTATCGAAGAGTGTCAATTGTTGATTTGTAAAGATTAAGATCTTCAAAAGTTGTGGATCCATCTTGTGTAAGATGATAACGATCTCTCCAAACAAGCACAAGCTTATCAACAAATGTTTATTCTATTACGAAGATCACCAGGTCGCGAAGCTTATTTAAGGGATGTTTTTTATTTACATTTGCATCTTTTGGAAAGAGCCACTAAATTAATTTCTCAATTAGGCGAAGAAAGTATGATTGCTTTACCAATAGTTGAAACTCAATCGGGAGATGTTTCAGCTTATATTTCTGTAAATGTAATTTCCATTACAGATGGCCAAATATTCTTATCATTCGATCTATTAAATGATAGAATAAGATTTGATATTAATATCGATATTTCAGTTTCCATAGTTGGATTGGTAGCTCAAATCAAAGCCATGAAACAAGTAACTGGTAAGTTAAAATTGGAATAAGCCTAATTCCCAAAATTAGAAGCTTTTGCATAATTTGCTTATAAGAAATAACCTTGAGATATATTTTGTTTGCGAGAGATGAACGACCCCTTAAGATGTCCATGTTGTCCTTATGTCAAGAAAAAAAAGTAATGGACTGGGATCTTTTAAAGTAAAAAGATGATTTAAAGTAGAAATGAGAGAGGTGATAGCAACATATTATGAGCTAGTAATAATGATGTCATCTACATATATCAATATGAATATGGTAACACCATTTGTAAATTTAGTGAGAAGGGAAGGATTGCTTCTTGTTACTAAAAATTCGAAACTCTTTAAAGTGGAGCTAAGTTTTTGAAACCTGTCTTTATGAGCTTACTTAAGGCTATAAATGACTTTATTACGTTTACACACTTGAGAGGAGTTTGAAGATACGAAATATGGTGGTTGTTTAATGAAAATATGTTCTTGTAGGTCACTATGCAAAAAAACTATTGATACGTACTCGACCGAGTCGGCCGCGATAAAAAACTTGGTCATATTCAGCATAGTCGACTCCGGTCAAAATTTGGTCGAATTAAATCGAGTCGGGCCCAATCAGAATTTGGCCAAGTCAGTCCTAGCTCAAATTTCGCATATTCGGTTGAGATAGCCCGAGACGAAATTTGGTCATGTTCTAACAAGTCGGTTGCAATCAAAATTTGGTCGTATTTAACTGAGTCAGCCCCGGCCAAATTCAGTCGAGTTGGCCTCGACCAAAATTCAGTCGAGTCAACCTTGACCGAAATTTGGCCGAGTCACCCTTGGCCCAAATTTGGCCGAGTCACCCTTAGCCCAAATTTGGTCATATTCGACCTAATGAAATTTATCCATTTTCATCTGAGTCAACTTTGATCTAAATTTGGCCAAATTCAGTCGAGTCGACTCGGCCAAAATTTTAACTGAGTCAGCATTGGCCCAAATTTGGTCGTATTTGGTCGAACCCCAAACGAAATTTAGTCGTTTCGGTCGAGTCGGTCGCACCAAAATTTTTCGTGTTCAACCGAGTTGGCTCTGACCGAAATTTCAGTCAAGTGGATCCCAACCAAAATTTGGTTAAGTCGGTCCTAGCCCAAATTTAGTTGTATGCAGTCGAGTTATCCCCAAACGAAATTTGGCTGTATTCAGCCGAGTCGGCCATGACCAAAATTTGGCCATATTCCGCCATGTAGGTCGTGACCGAAATGTAGCTGTATTCAATCAAGTCAGCCCCGACCGACAAATTCAGTCAAGTCGTCTCAGACCAAAATTTGATCGAGTAGGCCCTAGGCCAAAGTGGCCATATTTGGCTGAGATGGCTCTGGCCAAAATTTGGACGTATTAGGCGAAATCAACCCTGACCAAACTTCGACCAAGTTGGCCACGAATAAAAGTCAGCCGAGTCCGTCCCATGCTGAAATTCGGCCGAGTTGGTCTTGACAAAAAATCTGTCAGATGGTGTTGGCCCTAGGGACACAAGTTCTAAAAATTCAATTTAAATTTCTTTTATCAAAAAATGATTTCTAAATTTTGAACTTAATCCAAATATTTTGGATATGGATTTAAATCTTGAACCAAATATTTGGATCTGGAATTTAAAAAATTGAAACTAGTTCTGCTGAAAAAATGAATTTCGATCGAAAATCTGATCCAATTATTTAGATCTAAATGGATGTGGATTGAATCATTAAAAATTCAATCCATGATCACCCCAGCTACAATGAAATAGTTGTTTGAGTGCTATAATGATAACTCTCTATGAATACAATATTCATATTTCTTAAGAAAACTTAGACTAAGAAAAGCTCAATAGCACTATTTCATGCAAAAACTTTTAATTTATGTAAAGTCACTCAAAATCACTTGAATCATTAGTTTTGTCGTGCATGTAAGAACTTTTATATATAAACATCTTAAATAAGATTGTTAGAATTTCCATACAAATCATTTCTCCTTTTATGAGTGTATTATTAGAGATTGACAACCTGTTAACTTACATATTTTTCATTGCACTCAACTTATTATACAAAAAGACAACTTTTTCTTTGAACATCCTTTAATAGTATTGATACACCAAATGAAATATACAATTACGGGATGGACACCCCCCCCCCCCACCCACACACACACACAAACACAGAACAGACACACACACACAGTCACAAACAAAGATAGAGACACAAAAACAAACACGGAAAAACATAAACAGAGACACACAAAGAGAGAAACACACACATACATACACACACACACACACAAACACACACACACACACACATACACACATGCACACGTCCACACCCACGTCCATGCCCGCGCAAGTGCCCCCGCCCATGCCCACGTGCACGCCCACACACACGCCCACGCCCACGCCCGCGCCCACGCCTGCGCCATGCCCACTCGCACCCCCACCGCACGCCCACGCCTGCGCCCGCGCACATGCCTCCGCACACGTCCACACTCACGCCCACGTGCACGCACACGCCTATGTCCACGTCCACGCACATGCACACGCATGCACTCGCGCACACGCCCACCCACACCCACACGCGCACACACATGCACACGAACACGTGCAAACACACATACACACACATGCAAGCAAGCACACATGCATGAAGGTACGCCCACACGTATACACTCATACAACAAGGCACACACACCCACCTATCCACACGCGTGCGCACACATACACACACATGTGCAACATCCACACACAAAAATTAGATACCTTAACGTGTATAATTTAGCCATTAAATTAACTTCTTAAGTAATATTCGGCTTAAAATATTTTAAAACAATCATGTATTAACCCAAAACTCAAATAACATCCAAATAAAACATCATCCACATAGAAATCAAAATCTTATGACCAAGTCACTTCACATCCATAAAGTATATCCTAAGGTTCAATAAAGATAAAAACAAATGAAAAGAAAAAAAAGAAAGATGGGAATTTACAAGTATATGTGAATTTACCAGCCGTAACATATAAAAGTCTCATTTGTGTAGATGGTGTATGGTCTATAAAAAGCTATATATAATAATTGTACTAAAAGTAATCGGTTAAATGAATGGGTATAGAAGGAAACGTCCTTGTAGTTTTTCAATCATACCATATATCGGATCGGACCACTCTAAAGTTGAAATAAACTTTTCCTTTTTCCATTTCCTTTCTCATTCTTTTATTTCTTCTAAAATCTTCTACAAACTAACTATATCAAAATAAAACATGCTATAAATAACAAAAACAAACAAATATATCTATATATATACACACAACAATTGCAGAAGAATATGTCTTGGTTTAAACAAGACACAGAAGGGTGAAACCACTACGTCAAAAACAAAAAAACACTACAAGTTTTTCATATTATATATATATATATAATATGAAAAACTTGTAGTGTTTTTTTGTTTTTGACGTAGTGGTTTCACCCTTCTGTGTCTTGTTTAAACCAAGACATATTCTTCTGCAATTGTTGTGTGTATATATATAGATATATTTGTTTGTTTTTGTTATTTATAGCATGTTTTATTTTGATATAGTTAGTTTGTAGAAGATTTTAGAAGAAATAAAAGAATGAGAAAGGAAATGGAAAAAGGAAAAGTTTATTTCAACTTTAGAGTGGTCCGATCCGATATATGGTATGATTGAAAAACTACAAGGACGTTTCCTTCTATACCCATTCATTTAACCGATTACTTTTAGTACAATTATTATATATAGCTTTTTATAGACCATACACCATCTACACAAATGAGACTTTTATATGTTACGGCTGGTAAATTCACATATACTTGTAAATTCCCATCTTTCTTTTTTTTCTTTTCATTTGTTTTTATCTTTATTGAACCTTAGGATATACTTTATGGATGTGAAGTGACTTGGTCATAAGATTTTGATTTCTATGTGGATGATGTTTTATTTGGATGTTATTTGAGTTTTGGGTTAATACATGATTGTTTTAAAATATTTTAAGCCGAATATTACTTAAGAAGTTAATTTAATGGCTAAATTATACACGTTAAGGTATCTAATTTTTGTGTGTGGATGTTGCACATGTGTGTGTATGTGTGCGCACGCGTGTGGATAGGTGGGTGTGTGTGCCTTGTTGTATGAGTGTATACGTGTGGGCGTACCTTCATGCATGTGTGCTTGCTTGCATGTGTGTGTATGTGTGTTTGCACGTGTTCGTGTGCATGTGTGTGCGCGTGTGGGTGTGGGTGGGCGTGTGCGCGAGTGCATGCGTGTGCATGTGCGTGGACGTGGACATAGGCGTGTGCGTGCACGTGGGCGTGAGTGTGGACGTGTGCGGAGGCATGTGCGCGGGCGCAGGCGTGGGCGTGCGGTGGGGGTGCGAGTGGGCATGGCGCAGGCGTGGGCGCGGGCGTGGGCGTGGGCGTGTGTGTGGGCGTGCACGTGGGCATGGGCGGGGGCACTTGCGCGGGCATGGACGTGGGTGTGGACGTGTGCATGTGTGTATGTGTGTGTGTGTGTGTGTTTGTGTGTGTGTGTGTGTATGTATGTGTGTGTTTCTCTCTTTGTGTGTCTCTGTTTATGTTTTTCCGTGTTTGTTTTTGTGTCTCTATCTTTGTTTGTGACTGTGTGTGTGTGTCTGTTCTGTGTTTGTGTGTGTGTGTGGGTGGGGGGGGGGGGTGTCCATCCCGTAATTGTATATTTCATTTGGTGTATCAATACTATTAAAGGATGTTCAAAGAAAAAGTTGTCTTTTTGTATAATAAGTTGAGTGCAATGAAAAATATGTAAGTTAACAGGTTGTCAATCTCTAATAATACACTCATAAAAGGAGAAATGATTTGTATGGAAATTCTAACAATCTTATTTAAGATGTTTATATATAAAAGTTCTTACATGCACGACAAAACTAATGATTCAAGTGATTTTGAGTGACTTTACATAAATTAAAAGTTTTTGCATGAAATAGTGCTATTGAGCTTTTCTTAGTCTAAGTTTTCTTAAGAAATATGAATATTGTATTCATAGAGAGTTATCATTATAGCACTCAAACAACTATTTCATTGTAGCTGGGGTGATCATGGATTGAATTTTTAATGATTCAATCCACATCCATTTAGATCTAAATAATTGGATCAGATTTTCGATCGAAATTCATTTTTTCAGCAGAACTAGTTTCAATTTTTTAAATTCCAGATCCAAATATTTGGTTCAAGATTTAAATCCATATCCAAAATATTTGGATTAAGTTCAAAATTTAGAAATCATTTTTTGATAAAAGAAATTTAAATTGAATTTTTAGAACTTGTGTCCCTAGGGCCAACACCATCTGACAGATTTTTTGTCAAGACCAACTCGGCCGAATTTCAGCATGGGACGGACTCGGCTGACTTTTATTCGTGGCCAACTTGGTCGAAGTTTGGTCAGGGTTGATTTCGCCTAATACGTCCAAATTTTGGCCAGAGCCATCTCAGCCAAATATGGCCACTTTGGCCTAGGGCCTACTCGATCAAATTTTGGTCTGAGACGACTTGACTGAATTTGTCGGTCGGGGCTGACTTGATTGAATACAGCTACATTTCGGTCACGACCTACATGGCGGAATATGGCCAAATTTTGGTCATGGCCGACTCGGCTGAATACAGCCAAATTTCGTTTGGGGATAACTCGACTGCATACAACTAAATTTGGGCTAGGACCGACTTAACCAAATTTTGGTTGGGATCCACTTGACTGAAATTTCGGTCAGAGCCAACTCGGTTGAACACGAAAAATTTTGGTGCGACCGACTCGACCGAAACGACTAAATTTCGTTTGGGGTTCGACCAAATACGACCAAATTTGGGCCAATGCTGACTCAGTTAAAATTTTGGCCGAGTCGACTCGACTGAATTTGGCCAAATTTAGATCAAAGTTGACTCAGATGAAAATGGATAAATTTCATTAGGTCGAATATGACCAAATTTGGGCTAAGGGTGACTCGGCCAAATTTGGGCCAAGGGTGACTCGGCCAAATTTCGGTCAAGGTTGACTCGACTGAATTTTGGTCGAGGCCAACTCGACTGAATTTGGCCGGGGCTGACTCAGTTAAATACGACCAAATTTTGATTGCAACCGACTTGTTAGAACATGACCAAATTTCGTCTCGGGCTATCTCAACCGAATATGCGAAATTTGAGCTAGGACTGACTTGGCCAAATTCTGATTGGGCCCGACTCGATTTAATTCGACCAAATTTTGACCGGAGTCGACTATGCTGAATATGACCAAGTTTTTTATCGCGGCCGACTCGGTCGAGTACGTATCAATAGTTTTTTTGCATAGTGACCTACAAGAACATATTTTCATTAAACAACCACCATATTTCGTATCTTCAAACTCCTCTCAAGTGTGTAAACGTAATAAAGTCATTTATAGCCTTAAGTAAGCTCATAAAGACAGGTTTCAAAAACTTAGCTCCACTTTAAAGAGTTTCGAATTTTTAGTAACAAGAAGCAATCCTTCCCTTCTCACTAAATTTACAAATGGTGTTACCATATTCATATTGATATATGTAGATGACATCATTATTACTAGCTCATAATATGTTGCTATCACCTCTCTCATTTCTACTTTAAATCATCTTTTTACTTTAAAAGATCCCAGTCCATTACTTTTTTTTCTTGACATAAGGACAACATGGACATCTTAAGGGGTCGTTCATCTCTCGCAAACAAAATATATCTCAAGGTTATTTCTTATAAGCAAATTATGCAAAAGCTTCTAATTTTGGGAATTAGGCTTATTCCAATTTTAACTTACCAGTTACTTGTTTCATGGCTTTGATTTGAGCTACCAATCCAACTATGGAAACTGAAATATCGATATTAATATCAAATCTTATTCTATCATTTAATAGATCGAATGATAAGAATATTTGGCCATCTGTAATGGAAATTACATTTACAGAAATATAAGCTGAAACATCTCCCGATTGAGTTTCAACTATTGGTAAAGCAATCATACTTTCTTCGCCTAATTGAGAAATTAATTTAGTGGCTCTTTCCAAAAGATGCAAATGTAAATAAAAAACATCCCTTAAATAAGCTTCGCGACCTGGTGATCTTCGTAATAGAATAAACATTTGTTGATAAGCTTGTGCTTGTTTGGAGAGATCGTTATCATCTTACACAAGATGGATCCACAACTTTTGAAGATCTTAATCTTTACAAATCAACAATTGACACTCTTCGATACATCACCCTTACACACCAGAAAACTGCTTATGTTGTCAACAAAATTTGCTAATACATGCATAACCCTCAAGAGCATCATTGGAAAGTTGTCAAACGGATTTTAAGATACTTGGCTAGTATTGTCACTCATGGATTACTTATTACTTGTTCGTCTTCATCAAATTAATTCTAATCGGTTTTAGTGATGCTGATTTGGATGATAAAAAATCTGCAATGGGTTTTTATGTTTATCTAACAACATCATTTCATGGCTCTCTCACAAGCAAAAAATGATCACTCACAGCAATATTAAAATTGAATACAAGAGCATTGATGTAGTCTTATCAGAAATTATGTGGATCTCTTCCCTTCTACATGAGTTTCATCTTTATTCTACTAATCCAATCATCTATTCAGATAACCTAGATGTTGTGTTACACTCGACTAATCCTATTATGCATTTTCATACAAAAAAAACTTTGAATTAGACCTCTATTTTGTACATGACAAAGTTTTGATGCAACAAGTCAAACTTGTTCATCTTCCCAACAAATATCAAGTAGTTCAAATCATCACTAAACTTTTATCTGTTATTTCTTTTATTAAGTTTAGACATAAATTTAAGTTGGAATATAATTCCACCCTAAGTTTAAGGGAAATGTTGATATATATAAGTTAGATATATAATTTGTTATTTCTGTTAATAATGCAAATCTTTCTCCCCTTTCTCTTTAGTACAATATCGACTCATAAATAACGTAAAACTATTGAATAATACATGTTAATTGTTTGCCTTGAGAAATTTTATCACCATGTATTAGACCGAATATAATAAAATACAGTTGAAAAAGTTACAATGACACAAATGAAAGATATTAACATCATTATACCATGTTTATATCCATGAAAACTTTCGCTACATGTTTTCTACGATTATTATTATTATTATTATTATTATTATTATTATTAATGTACATATTCTCGATTCTCAACCAAATTCTACGTCTCCCTTCTATCATTTATCTCCTTGATGCAACCGAGTTTCAGAGACACGTAATACTGTGACACCAAAGGCTTTAGCTTCATATGTTTCTTAGAAATACTTTTCACACCCCATATGTTTCCTCTACAACCCTTAAATATTAAAATCTTCGATTTACTCTTCTGTTTAAAGATGTTTATTTTTATATAATTTTTTTAAATTTGTGAAATCCATAAAATACTTCTAAACTATTACACATTTGGTGACAATGATGGAAAGAGGGTGGCCAACAGCAAGGGAGTGGTGGGTGCAAGGGGCAGTTTTGCCTTTTGCTCACTCCGTGGAAGTGAAGGAAGAAAAAAAAAATGGGGGGTGCAGGAAGAAATGCCCTCCATGTCGAGAACAAAAGAAGCGGAGGCCCAGTGGCAGGCCCTGAATTGGTGGTTTGAATGATTTGAGTGGTGGAGTGCGTGAAAAGAGAAGGAAAGAGACGAAGATGTTGACGAAATGATGGGAATGATTCCATTCCATGCTTTGAAATGCTGAGACTCACTTTATGAAAACTTTGAATACTGAACAAAAGCCCCGTCCAAGTTTGCTTCATTTTTTAAATGTCCCAATCTTATCTCATACAAATAATAAATCACAACTGCTACATTTTTTTTTTTGTTTTTCAAAATTTGAAGAAGAAGATGAAGATGGTGTGAGTGAAGTCTGAATCGAAGAAACTGCGAAGTGAAGAGATCGATCGGTGAATGGAAGCGATGGTGTGGGAGGGAGTAATGGAACTCACCAAGTGGGCGCAGGAGAAGAAGACCGACCCTCTGCTGTGGTCAATTCAGGTCAGCGCCGCCCTCAACTCCGCCGGCGTCTCCCTCCCTTCCGTCGACCTCGCACACCGTCTGGTCTCCTACATCTGCTTCGACAACCACGTCCCTCTCGCATGGAAGCTTCTCGAGAAAGCCATGGCGGTCAGAATCCTCCCTCCCTTGCTCGCCCTCTCTCTCCTCTCCACCCGCGTCCTCCCCCACCGCCACCTCCACCCCGCCGCCTACGCCCTCTACATCGACCTCCTCAACCGCCACGCCTTCTCCCTCTCCTCCAACATCCACTTCCCCAACTACCCCAAGGTCATGGCCTCCATCCACCACGCCCTTCGCTTCTCCCACCTCTACTCCTCCTCTTCCCACGACCCCCACCCCGGCCTCGTTCTCGTCCACCTACTCTTCACGCTCGTCTCGCAGTTGCTCGAAGCTTCCTTGGACGATGAGGGACTTCTCCAACACAAGCCCCGATGGATCGATGTCGATAACATGCTCATTGACGCCTCCCCCAACCACACCAAAGACACCTTGCACCGTAAAAACACTGCCATGGCTATTGAGACCATCTCTCGCTTTCTTCACCACAAAGTCACTTCCAGAATCCTCTCACTCGTTCAGCGAAACATGTAAGCCTTCGTGTTATCATGCTACACCGAAACTTTATATATACGCCCCCATTATGTTCTCCAGTTAGAATTGAAGTTGAATTGGTTATGCTTATTCTCAAGCTCGTTCTTATGGGAGAACATTGACAAAAGAAGCACCTTAAGAACTGCATTTATTTGTGTTTACGCTGACTCGGTGGATGTTATTTGTAGGCCAGCGCACTGGGGACCTTTTGTTCACCAGCTTCAGCGGCTTGCCGCGAACTCGACCGTGTTGAGGAGCTTGAAGCAGGTCACTCCTGACTCGCTTTTGCCTTTGAATTTTAACTCCGCTCCTGGGATTAAGGGTTTGTCTTCTGAATGGAAATCGACACCTAAGCTTGAACTCAGTGCCGTTGTGGCTGCCTCTTGCGCGGTTCAGTCTTGCAAAGATAATTGGTCTTCTCTTTGGCTTCCTATTGATCTTATCCTTGAGGATGCAATGGATGGAAATCACGTGGCTGAAGCTAGTGCTGTTGAAGTTCTTACCGGTAAGCATAAATTTCAGTGGCGCAGTGGTTACTGGACTCAACGGTGAATCTGGCAATGATAGGAATTTATTTTTGTTCATGCGTTGTTGAACTGCGTGGTTGAAGTGATTGTTGGCTAATTGCAGGGTTGGTTAAGGCTTTGCAAGCAGTTAATGGTGCTGCATGGCACTGTGCTTTTTTAGGTTTATGGATTGCAGCACTACGGCTAGTTCAAAGGGTAAGAGTTGATCCGAGGTATATTAATTAACTAGAATTTGCTGTAGGGGATGATTTCTTCCATGTGGAAAAAGGGTAATTCCTGAAACGAAATGCACACTAGCAATTTCATATTTTGGACAGGGACAAACACTTTGTGTGTGTGCGAGAGAGAGATAGACTGCTTGATGGACTTAGCATGTGTATGATAAGATGTAGTCACCCAAAGAACATAAGATATTGCAGTATATCTGTTATATATTTTACTTTGTTGGTCGGTTTACATTCAACTGATTTACTGGTTTTTTACAAAATGCAATTAGTTACTGTAATTTTTTATGCTATTGGCCTCTGTTCCCTTGTTTTAAGACGTACACATTCCCCCATTTTTTAGGAGAGGGATCCAAGTGAGGGTCCAGTGCCTCGCCTTGATACCTGCTTGTGTATGTTATTGTGCATTACAACCCTTGTAGTTACCAACCTTATTGAAGAAGAGGAAGGGGAACTCATTGAAGAAGCTGAACGTAGCCCTACAAATCAAAGGATGGACAAGCAGGCTTTGGGAGAGCGTCGTGGGGAATTGGTTATCAGTTTACAGCTATTGGGTGATTATGAAGATTTACTCACTCCACCACAATCTGTTATTTGGGGATCCAATCAGGCCGCTGCCAAGGCTACTTTGTTCGTATCAGGACATAGTGGATACTTGGAATATACCAATGTGAATGACTTGCCCACCAACTGTTGTAAGTAATTGCTCTTATAATATGAAACACTAGTGGTGTTTGGTTTGGTCATAGAAAGAACTCACAGCTGGAGTACCTAACTTAAAATAAAAGCAGACAACTTTCGCTTGTATCTTTTGTACAGTTATAACTAACATGTAAGAAATTTCGTGATTAAGAAAATGACAATGTAGGAATACTAGTGAATGCAAACAGGCAATATGGATCAAATATGGATATGCTTTCATTTATCCTGTTAATTGTTACTTAATAAATTTCAGGGCTATTCAACTTGACCTTCGCTCAATCTCTATCATGCTCCTGATATTTTTGTTGTGAATGATCAAGTTTTCTCTTTTCTTCTGATTATTTTGTTCTCAGATGTGTGCTCTTATAAGGGTATCTTGTGTTTGTCTTGGGCCCCTTATTATACCTCTTTGGTTTGAGAGTGATAGCTCATCATGTTTTTTCTTGCAGCGGGCAACTTAAGGCATCTGATTGTGGAGGCTTGTATAGCAAGGCATCTGCTTGATACCTCCGCGTATTTCTGGCCCGGTTATGTCAGTGCACCTTTCAATCAGCTGCCACATAGTATTCCTAACCATCTACCTAGCTGGTCATCATTAATGAAGGGATCACCACTGACTCCTCAATTGGTTAATGTCTTAGTTGCAACTCCTGCTTCTAGGTATGCTGCTACCTCATATCATTTCTGTAGTCATACTCATACATTACATGTGCTCTGTAGGAGTGCTATATCCACATGGCAAGGCAGCAATGACAACTCAAAATTATTATCTTGTCTAGTTTTTCTATTTCACTTTTCTGATTCCTTTTCAGTTTTGGTATGATAATACAATTTTTTTTCTATAGTATGTATCCTGCTGTCTATATCCCTGCCCCCCCCTCCCCCCAAATATGAAAGGAAAAACAGGACTTTTATAGTTATCTTTAATATGGTTTGCAAATACGTACTAGCATAGAGTTAATATTGAAATACCATAGATACACTGCATATATTATTTAAAGAGTTGTTAAGGAGTACCTTTTCTTAATTAAACTTGGGCAGGGTAGTAATAACTCTATTGGTTTATTAATCCCATCCATTGTATCTTGGATAATGGACCTCATTTCATCTGGTAAACAAAATAGAAAATTACTTGTATCAAAGGCAAAGTAGAAATGCATACGTAGATATTTAATAGAGATAATGCATACATAGATATTTAATAGAGATAACGCATACATAGATATTTAATAGAGATACGCATTCAAAGTGTGCATTAATGTGTTTTTGAAAGTAGTAGCTGTCCAATTGACTGTAGTATGCTAATACCTGGGCTTCAGTTATACTTTTCTGTTTCCTGAAGTTCAGGGTACCATATGCTCTATTTGTATATTTACTTGTGGTAAAACAACTGAATTTAAGCTCGTGGATGTAATGGAAGCTTAGCAGAGATTGAGAAAATATTTGAATTTGCAATCAATGGCTCGGATGAAGAAAAGATATCTGCTGCTACCATTCTTTGTGGGGCATCTTTAGTACGTGGTTGGAATGTGCAGGTGATCCCAACACCATTTTCATTTTATTTTCTTATTTGCTTTATTCTCGATAATTCATTTTTGTTTGCTTCCATTCCTTTTCAGTTTTTGATTTTTTACTCATGATTGTAATGACTATCTTTGGATGTAGGAACATATCGTTTTTTTCATAGTAAAGATGCTTTCACCTCCAGTTCCTCCTAAATATTCTGGGACTGAAAGCTATTTGATCAACCATGCTCCTTTGTTGAATGTCCTTCTGATTGGAATTTCATCCGTAGACAGTGTTCAGATATTCTCCCTACACGGTGTGGTATGTTCTGATTTAATATAGCAAGTGGTGTACATTCTTGTTTCACTCAAAGGAAAAAGGAAAACTAATATGAATGACATAAACGCTTTTTAGAACAACCCTACCCTATGCATACAGACAAAGAAAAAGATTACCCAAGCATTACGAAGACTACATTGAAATATTTCCCTAGTCAATATGATTTCAACACCCCACCCTAGATGCTCAAGACTAGACATATAGAATGTGGACAAATGTGGGTGACATTGTAACGGCACCCCTATAATTAAATTGGTTATATCTCTAGTTGATACTAGATTCCAACATGCTCCTTCACACTTAGGATTGGATATTTAGAGTGAAGACAAATGTTGGTGGCCCAATGACATCACCCATGATGCCTAGGAGTAGACATTTAGGGTGTACACAAATATGTGTAACCCAATAACAATTATCGGATATGCTTTAATACCATATTAGAATTAAATTTTAGGGCCTAACTCAAGCTCCATAAAACCAATTTATATGGCGAGGGTTGTCAAAGTTTTATAAGAACTACATTGGTCCCTTCCCTAATCTATGAGGAATCACAATAATAACTATTGAAGCTTTTAGTTTGTTGTCCTATTCTATGTATTCATTTTAATTTCTTCTTTCAGGTTCCGTTACTTGCTGCTGTTTTGATGCCAATATGCGAAGCTTTTGGATCATCTGTTCCTAATCTCTCATGGACTGCTGTTACTGGTGAAAAACTCACTTGTCATGCAGTGTTCTCTAATGCATTTATTCTCCTGTTGAGACTATGGCGGTTTAATCATCCACCTGTTGAGCATGTGATGGGTGGTGCAGCAACTCCAGCATTAGGATCACAGTTAGGTCCTGAGTACCTTTTATTGGTTCGAAATTGTATGTTAGCATCCTTTGGGAAATCACCAAAAGATCGAGTAAGTTGTAGAAGATTTTCAAAAATGATAACTTTTTCTTTAGAGCCTTTATTTATGGAATCCTTTCCAAAATTAAACATTTGGTATCGGCAACATCGAGAATGTATTGCATCTACCTGTTCTACACTTGCACCCGGAGGGCCAGTTTCTCAGATTGTTGAAGCGCTACTAAGCATGATATGCAAGAAGATAAATCGAAGTGCTCAGTCATTGACGCCTACAACTTCAGGAAGTAGTAATTCATCTTGCTCTTCACTGGATGATGCTCTGATGAAACTTAAAGTGCCTGCATGGGACATCCTTGAAGCAACTCCATTTGTTCTTGATGCTGCTCTTACTGCTTGTGCACATGGAAGACTCTCTCCCCGTGAATTGGCTACAGGTTTGCTCAGTTCACTCGTGGATACATTCTAGCCTCTTTTTTTTTTTTTTTAATTGCTTATCATTAATAACTGTTCCAGGATTACACTGAGGCTTTCATGTTATAAAATGTGAGAATGTCAGTTGTGGACTAATGATGATCAAATATTGAACATGGCTCATGACTATCGGAATGACTTAGCAAGTGAAAAGATTGAATACAAGTGCTTTTTTTTTTCATAAAAATGATATTGTTCTACCAAACTCTCTTGTCCACTTGTCACTGAAATAAATTGTGTTTGCTAGGATTGGGAAGATAGTTAGGAAAGTTATTATAATTAGTTGCTTGGAGGAGTTAGTTCTTAGAGGGGATTTGCAAGGTAAATAAAAGGAGGAGGATGCAAGAGAAGAGGCACCCTCTCTTGCATGTTTAACTAAAATTGAGGACGTAAGAAAAGACTTGGTCATGTTTGTTGTCCTGCTGCTACGTTTCTCCCAAATCCAGATAGGTTTGTGCTCACTACTACTCTTGTAGTTGTGTACTCCCTAGTGTGGACGTACATGTTTGGAGTGCATGCCAATTGTTTGACAAAATCACTGGTGGTGTAGAAGTTTGCAATTAAGCTAAGGAACCATAAAATTATCAAGCAAAATTAAAAGGTATTTTTTAAAAAACTTCATCTTAGTAGTGTCTTCAAAGATGAAGGCTAGGCCTAATGCTAGGTAAATCCATGCTTCTTTAAGTTGTGATAGATTAACTTATTGGAACAATTGTACGGTAATTAAAAAATTCTAAGTTTGGGAATTCATTGAAATGGGTTGCCATTGTCTTATTTTTTAAGTTTTCTTTAGGCAGCTGTTTGCTTAATAAATCATCTGCCTGATTTCTATCTAGGTCTCAAAGATCTGGCTGATTTTCTTCCGGCAACTTTGGGAACTATTATAAGCTACTTGTCAGCTGAAGTAACACGAGGCATTTGGAAGCCTGCTTTTATGAACGGAACTGATTGGCCAAGCCCTGCTGCAAATTTATCTATTGTTGAGCAACAAATCAAGAAAATTTTAGCAGCCACAGGTGTTGATGTCCCTAGCCTTGCTATAGGTTTGTCAAGTTTACTTTCTTTAGATGAATCCTTCTTTTTGAGTTCAATTTATCCTTTCCTTGGTGATTGTTGTTGCATTTTTCGTTTTCTCCCTATAGACCAACTAATCTGTCATGTTCTGCATATTCGTAGTTATTTTTTGGAAATAACTCGTGGATGATGAATTAGCTACGGGCTATATGATTGACATAGAAATATGAAGTCATTGTCTCCAGTTTTTGACAGATCGTGTTTTCATTACCTGTTTATATGAACATCAGCCAAAAATGAAGTGAACGTTCTCTATATATGTTAGAAATATGAGAAATGTCTATTGATATCATCTTTAGAATATTTGAGTATCTGTGATGATCTCATAGGACCATCTTTAGAATCTTTATAATCATAGGGATATTTAATTAGAACCAAAGTTATTATAGTATGATTTATAGACATATCATGTTCACAGGAATAAAATTTTCTATAATTATTTGTATCTACTGTAATTATCTTGCATAAAATAGACTCCTTTGTGTAGTCCAGACAGTTTTCAGCATCTCTTGTATCTTTTTTTCTATCTTTGACAAAATTGATCAGTTGACACTACTTCTCTAACTGCTGCTAGCAGATGGTAATGCTCCAGCTACACTTCCTTTGCCGTTGGCAGCTTTTCTGAGTCTCACAATAACATATAAACTGGATAAATCTTATGAGCGCTTCATTGTTTTGGCTGGACCATCTTTGATTGCCCTTTCTTCTGGTTGCCCCTGGCCATGTATGCCCATTGTTGGTGCTTTGTGGGCTCAGAAGGTGAAGCGTTGGAGTGACTTTTTTGTATTCTCTGCTTCTGCAACTGTCTTCCACCACAGCAGGGATGCTGTAGTTCAGCTCTTAAGAAGTTGCTTCACTTCCACCCTTGGACTTGGTTCTGCCTGTATTTATAACAACGGAGGTGTTGGCACGCTCCTTGGTCATGGCTTTGGTTCTCACTTCTACAGAGGGATCACTCCGGTTGCTCCTGGGTTTCTCTACTTAAGAGTTCACCGGTCTATTAGAGATGTCATGTTTTTGACAGAAGAAATTGTATCTCTTTTAATGCTTTCGGTTAGAGATATAGCTAACAGTGGGTTGCCCAAGGGTGAAGTGGAGAAGCTAAAGAAGACCAAGTATGGGATGAGATACGGGCAGGTTTCTCTTGCTGAATCAATGACACGTGTAAAGCATGCTGCTCTTCTTGGGGCTTCGTTTCTTTGGATATCTGGTGGTTCAGGTTTGGTTCAATCTTTGATCACAGAAACTCTACCTTCCTGGTTTTTGTCAGCGCAGGGGTTAGAGCATGAAGGGGCAGAACCTGGAGTTGTTGTGGCTATGCTGAGAGGTTATGCACTTGCGTGTTTTGCCGTACTTGGTGGAGCGTTTGCCTGGGGTATCGACTCTTCATCACCAGCATCAAAACGACGACCAAAGGTTCTTGGGATTCATTTAGATTTTCTTGCAAATGCACTTGATGGAAAAGTATCTCTTCGCTGTGATTGTGCAACCTGGCGTGCGTATGTGTCAGGGGTTATGAGCTTGATGGTTAGCTGCACGCCACTGTGGATCCAGGAGCTTGAGGTGGGTATATTGAAAAGAATGAGCAACGGATTAAGACAGATGGATGAAGAAGACTTGGCTCTGCGACTGCTAGAAATTAGAGGGACAAGCGTCATGGGTGAGGTAGCTGAAATGATCTGCCAAACTAGATAATAATAACCTAACGGATTTTATACTCATTTCATTTGCTAGTTGCTATCATTTCTGTACATAGCAATGTAAATTTCATAATTTTGTATTATCCCATTGAATTTAGAGCAGTTACGTTTAGGTAGCAGTATGAACCTTTGATCATAAAATGTATTACAGCAAATATTGTCTTAATGTGTACTTGTAGCCTTAACAGATTCATGAAGATTTTTTTCAACACTTGTATTCCCTAACAAGCATATTTCGTTATGCATTTCCCAATACTAGCAAGTTCAGTATTTTTGAAGACTACATCACCATTACTATTAAACAATGGTTTGGAATATGTTGTTAGGACAGAATGAAATAGAAAAAAATGTTACTGTTTTCAAGACAGACGATTTGTTATATCACAAAATGAAATTAAAGGATGAACTGTGTGAATTATTAATTCTTGTTTAAGATGGTTATTAAATTTTAAGTTTATGTCATTATGATCTTTGAAGATAATATTTGTATATTAATGAAGTCTCAAATCAGTATTAATTGAAAAAACAAAACAACAAGTTTGAGAAGTCAAATAATACACACGATGTCCACAGACAAGAAGAAACGCGTAAACGAATTGGAAAGCCTTCAAGTTGTTTTCTGAAACCACCATCATCTAACTTCACATTCCTTCAATCTGGTAATCATAACCAAATCTTGTGAAATAAACATCATTAAATTTCGCTCTCAATCCCAACTAAAATCCAACAACAATAGAGTTGAAGTTTTCTACAATGAAACCTAACAATTGAATATAAGAATAGTCTAACAATACTGCATGTCTAATGTCTTGAATTAGTTTCAGTAATACATACAATTCCAATCACAATAAAGAAAAAAAAAAATCCTAAACAGTTCCAATCACAAGAAAGCCAGAATCTGCAGAACTTCTGATTATGATCTTGCACACAGTGGTTCCTCTGCTATGGTCTCAAGCAAAGGTTTCTTTGACCTGGTGATGGACAACCTGTGCATGAACTCGGGGCTAGAAAACTCTTCAATGTCGTCAAGCTTCAGCTTTGTCTCCTCCACTTGTTTCTCAGGAACAACTCTGACTTTGGCAGTGACCCTTTTGGCAGTGAGTAACAAGGCACCCATGTCAGATGGTTTGACCACAGAATTAAGCCTCTTCATGGGATGCATCACATAAACATTCCCATACTCAAGCTCTTCATCTGCGTTGAGTGCACAAAACCTTCGTCCAATATGCAGAGACCGAGTGTTCACCACAAAGAAACTTGGCATCTCAAGCATCAGTTCTGCTGCTTTAACTCCTTCTTCAAACTCCTCAATCTCACCACTTGGAAATATCACCTTTATGCCTCTCCAATGCTTGTTCCCTGCTGTTGATAGAGTGCAAGAAATGTAGTTCCCCATCTTCTTCTTCTTTCAACTTTGAAAACACAGCTTCTTTCAACTTTCAGTGTCTATATATAGAAAGAGAAAATGTGATGTGAAATGGTGTAGTTAATTAAATACACATAGGGTTGACATTGTAACAGAGTCCGCGTTAGTGGCAAGAAGAAGCTTCTGTGCCATTTTCGTGTAGTTTCTGATAACTTGTTTACTTCTTCCTCTATATGTTTAGAAACGGAAGCTTATGATCTGTAGCCATGACAGTGTACGCGTGAAACGCAAATGCAATAATATTCCTTATAATTATTATTATTCCTTCACCACAGATGACAAATCCCATTATCTGCAGTGGCTTCCGCATAAAATAAGGAAGTGACTTTATTTATTATATTATAGTATGTATACTTTTGGACGCAAAAAAGTTTCATCAAAATGCATGTGAATGTGAATTCACGGATTTGACAATTTCTAAAACACTGGTTTCGAAGCTTTGCGTGACTTTATCATTTGCGGTGACCGTGTCGGTTTGTGGACAAGTCATAAACAATATTCATATTCATAACGTCGTTCCTCTCTCATATTTCAAAAACCATAACTATTTTAAAATTAGAATCGGTTCATTTTTCGAACTTTGATATGGTTTAGTCTTCAAATTTTTTAAAACTAAACAAATAATTTTCATAATCTAGTTATCTTAAACTTTTTTTATGTGTCGAATAATGTCCTTACAGATTAACGTTTAAACTATGTACATCATTTTAGATGTTCCAATTCAAATGTTAATATCAACTTCATTTAACATGTAAACAAATTCGGCATTGTTAGATTAAAATAACCATACACGTTCGTTTCTTAAATTGATAATAAAAATGTATCAAAATTTAAAGAAAAAAATTATAATTTGACATCCAATTACTATAAATATATTCAATCCTATTATTTATTGTCATATATATATGAAAAGAATTATGTCTTGATTGCAATGAATAGGAAGCTTGATGCTAGCTTCTACGTTGTTTTTTAATTAATAATTGGACATGTTTCTCCATCCCATAGACTGTTGGATGACATCTCATACCTCTATGAACTTGTATTCATGATTACCTACACATGTTTCCTACGATAAACTAATTGGCTTCATTCTTTTTGCATTATTTTTCTCCTAGGTTTGTGTGTGTGATGATGGAAAATCTCATGCTTCCTTCTTAAGTATTAAATTATTATGCTTAGTTTGTGCTTGAGTTGATTCCCAAAGAGTTAATGTTGGGTGGAAGCAATAGCAGTTGCGCTTCCACATTTTCCAATTGTCACACCCTCTCTATTATAATACAAGACAATGTAAAAAAACGACTTGCAAGATCACAATCTACACAGTAGGAACTTTCCTCATCCATTGCGTCTTCATAAACCAGAAAAATGGTTCAAAGCATCAATTTTCAACTGATTATAAATCAATACATGAAAAACGACAACAGAGTTCGGAAATTTACGATACTTTTGTTTAAAGGAGTACAGTACTATTTGCCATATCAGTGAACTCAAAATTCTTCCGATCATACTACTCAAATATTTCATTTAACACTTCCAAAGAGTAATACAAAAAAAAATATGAGAGACTCTGTACTTGTGTTTAGATCATAGGAGTATCACAAAAGTCATGGAGATGCGTGAAGAAACAACCCATATTCTACAGTAGCCAAATGTTTAGTTGGATTACTCTGTTAATGATTGAAAACCAAGGCCACGAAACGTGCGTCCAAATGTACACTACAAATAGTTAAACATAATATATAGAACGTTCAAAGTGCAGCGTATTAATGCGCAAAACTAGCTTTGAAAATGGGATTCACACTATATTTAAATCACTTAAAGGGGACTAAAATTGAAAATACATAATAAGCAAACACAAACATGTCTGCTGTTCCACAATTGTTCCGTTAATTCCAAAGTATCAATTTATTTGCTAGCTCTGAAAAAATAAAATCGAGAAACTGTGAACTCAAGATATATAACAATAACTATTATTTTGAGAGCCACGCTAATGTGTTCAACTAAAGTAATACAGTCTAACAGAAATCATTTATGATTCCCACTACCGAGCAAAATTTTCAACCGAATCATGTACCTCGTCGCTTGATCAATATCGGAACATATATGTTTGAATATAATCGGCTAGAGAGCAAAAGCCTTAAAAACAAAGCAGAGCTCTCAGAGGGTTCCCTCCCCGAATAGACAGAAACTCCTTAAACTTACGCAACTTGGGCGACAGTCTCAGATGCATCATCTGTTTCTTGCCTGAAAAATGTAGATGGCCAGAAAAAATTGTTAATTCAATCCAAAAAGTAAATTTAAATAAACTCTCAGACATGAAAAGCATAATGGGAGTTTAATCAACGACTTTATTCTCAATTGTTTGAGAGCATTGGATGGGTCAGTCAGGAATAGAACGCTGCAAAGCCAAAAAGGAACTTGACTGATTCTGAAGTTTCTAGGTATGAAGACATAACATAATCATTTTAGGTAGGTGAGGTAAAAAATACTTTAGGTTGTACACATTATCATATAAAACGGAGAAATTTAACACTTTTAATTAGCTAAAAATGACACATTACTAGAGACATATCAAAGTAATAATATAAGTTTATTTATGCACTTTAATCCCAAATCCTGTAATTACAGCATGGTGAAAACAAGCAAAACATAATGTCTACAATACTTTGGTTAAACCCTTAACATAAGGACAATTGCAATGATTTTCGTTTCAATGGTACACAATTGGAATCTAGAATAAGATAGGAAAAGACTATCCAAAAATGTACTGGTTTTACCCTGCAATTCCTTCCCCAACTTCCATTCTCAGAAAGTTTACAACCCTCACAGATGAACCCACCTCCTTGGATAGATTATCCAGCACCGCCTGCAAAGAAGAATGAGAGATACTAGAAAATCAATTACCAAACAAACAAATTGGTCTAAGATGGATGCTTCACAAAAGGTACACAGCATTTCACACACATAAATAGCAAATACACATCTAAAGAGTATGCACTTTGTAATTCCACTAAATATATTTATAACGCTAGTCAAAGGCACAGTCTAGAAGCTTAATGGCACTACAATAAACAAAACACCTTCATTTTCTGATTAGTGTCCGGAAACATACTGAGGTTAACCACGAGTTTGAAACTTTGAATGACTACCTACAGTTCTATATTGCATATTTGCTTGGAAGAAATTCTCAGCTTCCCAGCAGCAAATATAGGTTTCTCATTTCCTATTTATTATCATAAACTCAGAAGTGAAGGAGACATCACTATTTAGAGATGATTTTGATTATTGGGGCATGTGGGCTATATGTAAGTTCAAATTAAAAAAAAAAAAAAAGTTTCAACCATAAAACGAAGTAGGATTCCAATAATGTGATAATTAATCAGGCATTTCCAAATAAGACAACCCAACTCTAACCCTCAAGTGCACCTCTATTTTGCCTTTTTCAATAGTTAAGACATCATAATTGTCACTTTTCACCAAATTCACAAATTAAGGCGATCTACAACTTGATGCAGGGGCTGTTAACAAATTTATTAATCCCTCATATCAACCATGGTACCGAATAACGAATGCATTTGCTGCCACCAGAACCTTACCAAGAATTGTAAACACCACAACAAGTACTCACACTGACAACCACCATATGGCTATAGCCATCATAATTTCCACCCTGACATAAATCACAAATCAATCCATTTCAATTCACAGAAACATCACATACCTTCACATTCATAGTGTCATTCATAATGAACTTTTGGTCCATAAATACAACATCCTCAAAATACTTGCGTAGTCGTCCTTCAACCATTTTCTCTACGGCCATCTGAGACTTACCAGAGGATTCTGCCTGAAATAATTAAACCATAGTAAAAGTTAAAAAATTTCGTTTGGTTTTTAAATATTGATAAAAAAAGTGGAACTTTAGCATATGAAGTATATGAATCAAGAAATGAAAAAAATATTGAGCAGATTCCAACTGCTCAACAAAGTTTTCTTCCAATTCTGAATTTTAATTACAAGAGAAAGAGTTGAATTGCTCTAACTAGGCCAACCCTAAACTCTTATTCATCCAGGCACAAGAAGGTTATCATTCTTGTACAGGTGTAACTGGCCACAGTTCACAAAAGAAACTAGTTCAAATGTCCATTTTCTCTATTGAACCATACCTCGCCAATTGAAATATAGTTAAAAACTATTATGTACAAGCCAGATTAAACCTACAACACCATCTTAAACAGTCCTTAGAAAGACCCTCTGGTCTGCTGCATCTATGCAAGCATCGCCAACTTTCAAACCTATCCCCCAGATGGGAAAATACACGTCAATTAAGGAAACAAGAAAATTAAAGTAGCACAGAACGATTGATACAATATCTGAGAGGGTGTTAACTCAATTTTATGTTGTGACAGCTTGCTATTTTTGCTGGTCAAGTTTGTTTGGCTCTTTATGGTTCTACATGTACTTTGCTTTGTGATGTAAGTTATCAATGAAGTAATACAGCAGTTTTTACTCAGTTTTTCTATTGTTACTAACGGGAAGGCTAATTCATCTAAATTCATTAATTTAGATTGCTGAAATAAATGACAGAATTTCTAGTAATACTTAAAGACCAAAACAAACAGAAGCCTAGCAATTCCATATTAACTACGATTCATGAATTCAGTACAGGCCTGAGCTTGAATCCAAAAGAAACCCACATATACCTGAGATTTAAGAATTTCTCGCTCATTTTCCAAAGCATCTGAAGGCACGAGTTCCTTTGTTAAAAATAATGGCTTTGCTGCCACTACATGCATGGCTAATTCTGATCCAACACGCTGTAGAGCTTCCACTTGTGTTTTACCATCATCTACTTCAAGGGACAAAATTCCAGCAATGCGACCCAAACCTAATCAAACAAACAGGAGAGAGTCAGGATCCTTATTGGGTCCAGTTTCTAGGTACCGCAAGGTAACAACATATAGTAACACAAAATGATACTGATCTCATTCCAACAACTTCAAGCGTGTAAATATATACACTGCCCCGACATTTCACATGCAATGCAAGAGTGGCAAAAGATTGGTAAGAGCAGAGCAAAAAGTAAAAAGAACAAAAACAAGAAGTGGAATGAATTTTTTACCCGGTTGGGGACTGGTATGAAGATACGTAGATATAAAACCGTTGGATGAAGTAGGCAAGACATAACCTCTTCTAAGCCTGACATTCTCCCCCATCATGGCAGCCACTTCAGTGATTGCATTTTGAACGGTAGTTTCTCCGCTGATCTTCGGATGCTCAAGATTCAACGTCGTGTACTGGCAAATACAAGCAATGATGTCAATAAACACACTGTGACAACATCGTAACTCGAGAGGATTTTAGGAAACGAGGAAACTCAGTTCATTTATATAAAAGAGGTTCATTGCAACAACATTAAGAGCGTTAATTAACGTACATCCAAAGATTGAGGTCCGACATGAAAGGCAGAAGAAGAAGAGCTATCGAGCGACAACGCTTGCTTTGCCAAACACAATGCCTGCAGATTGAAGAAGAGAGTGAGTGAGGAAATGTGTGAAAAAGATTGTTAATTGAAATATGATGAATATGAAGAGACAAACCAAGTGTCGGAAAATATCGTTTCGGGCGACAAAATCAGTCTCGCAGTTGAGTTCGATGAGAGCGACTTTGGCGGGGGTTTGGGCGAGGGCGAGCAAACCTTCGGAGGCGATTCGAGAAGATTTTTTGGAAGCCAAAACTTTTCCCCTTTTTCTGAGTTCCTTCTGAGCAGCGTCGATGTCCCAATTGGAATCCACCAGAGCGGCTTTAACGTCCTTGATCGGAGCGCTTGTTCTCTCTCGCAATTGCTTTATTAGATTCACGTTTTCCGATGAAGAAGAAGAATATGAACGATTCCGGCTTATGAAAACACAAACACGTTTTGCGGCTCCATAGAAGGCCATAGCGAAAGAGAAAGTGAAGCTCAGTTGATGAAATGCTAGCTAGGGCTTTTCAACACTTTCCTCTTACACACCAACTCTCTCTGTAAAATCCATGATTAACAATGGAAAGGTGAAATTTTTTTCCAAGATACCAAAGTTCCAATTTTTTTTTTCTTCTTCCCAAGTATAATTAAAAAAATTGAAATGGTGAAAAAAACTATTTTAAAAAAAGTAATTTTCTGGTAAATTTTATACAAAGTATTAAACTATAGAAACTAAATATTTGACATCTTTTCCCAAATCCTTCTAAGCTGCATATCTCTCACCAGATTAAGATCTACACATGATGGAACATAGAGATACAACTTCACCCGTAAAATGTAAAAAGCTATGTATTTGACAGCCTAAAATTTCTGATGTAAGCCTTTTGTTTGTGTGAGAATGAGACTCAGAAAGACCTCATACTCTTCAGTCAGTCACTCATGTCTTCTTTGCATTTCACATACAAACATATAAGGAAGAATTTTCACCCTTTGATT